>Ga0209777_10001392_pt1 | contig 35184 bp, 33 predicted proteins | sample FrelakmetHBP12HB_FD_187147 | JGI IMG/M metagenome (GOLD analysis project Ga0209777, IMG submission 187147) | Freshwater lake sediment microbial communities from the University of Notre Dame, USA, for methane emissions studies -HBP12 HB (SPAdes)... | ecosystem: Environmental > Aquatic >...
AGAGCGTTGACCACCCGGCCGACCAGGCCATCCCCGACCGGGACAGAGGCAATGCGGTCGGTGGCGCGCACTTCCATGCCTTCGGCAATCTCGGAGTAATCACCCATGATGATGATGCCGACGGTGTCCTTCTCCAGGTTGAAGGCAATGCCCATGACGCCATTGGCGAACTGCACCAGTTCCTGTGCTTTGACATTCGCCAGGCCGGTGGCACGCGCAATCCCATCGCCCGCTTCCAGCACCATGCCGACGTCGGCGATACCCACCTTTGGCTCAAAGGATGCAATCTTCTTTTGCAAATCGCTGGTGATCTGTTTAATTAGGTCGGTCATTTATTCTCCAATAGAAATAAAAACCCTGTCCGAAAAGCCTGCTACAGGAGAGGCGAGCAATTTTACTATGCCTGAGATCCTGCCCTGCAGCACATTATTAGTGATGGATATCAGGCGGTCAACTCTTCCACCTGGCGATTGTCCAGGCGGGTAATCAGCTCAACCAGCAGTTTCAGCGCATCATCATAATCCTTGCGGTGGATGATCGAACTGTGAGAATGAATATGGCGGGCCGGGACACACAACACCAGCGTGGGTACACCGGTCTTAAAAAGGTGAATGGCGGCGCCATCGGTGGCTCCGCCCTCTATGGAGGATAACTGCACATTTATACCGAGATCTTTGCCAACCTGCAAAACCAAGTCGCGCAGTTTCAGGTTCGGGATCATGCGGGCGTCAAAGATGACGACCGAGGGCCCGGCTCCCAACTGGATGGAGGATTCTTCGGGCTTGATGCCAGGCACATCCCCGGCAATGTCTGATTCAAGGACAATGGCCACATCCGGCTGGACGGCTTCCACGCTGGTGGTGGCCCCGCGTACGCCAACTTCTTCCATCACGGTGGCAACGCCAAAGATGGTATTCGAATGTGGACGGTCCTTCATAATCTGCAACGCCGAAATCACCAGCGCCACGCCGACCCGGTCATCGAAAGCCTTTGACAGGTAGGTTTTGCCGTTCGCCAAGATCTGGAAATCGGCACGGGGTATGATCGGGTCCCCCAATTGCACGCCAGCCTCTTTTACTTCAGACTCGCTCGAGGCGCCGATATCAATGTACATATCCTTGCGCATGACAACCTTCTGGCGTTCCTCGGCAGTGAGCAGATGCGGGGGTTTGGCTCCGATGACGCCGGTCAGATCGCCTTTGAGCGTCTTGATGAGGACACGCTGGCCGAGCAAGACCTGGTCAAACCAGCCACCCAGAGGAATGAACCTGATGAAACCTTCCTTGGTGATCTGTTTCACCATGAAACCGATCTCGTCCATGTGACCGGCCAACATGAGACGCGGCGAGGCGGAAGCGCCGGCCTGCTCGCAGATGACGCTGCCAACCTTATCCTGCGAGAGCTGCCCCAGAGGTCCCATATATTTACGCACGACGGCCCGGATGGGAGATTCGTAGCCGGGCACGCCGTGGGCTTCGGTCAATTCCTTGAGAAGTTGTTCAATCGAGTCCATGCGATAGCTGCCTCAATGAGATTTTCTTTATAGTGCGCTTGCGGTACATCAATCCAACCACCGATGGAAGGGATGGAAAGAATATCTTTTTTAGTTTTCTCCATAAATAATGAGGAGAGGCCGTGGTACAGGCAAGTAATAATACCTGAAAGGAATACTATTGTCCAGTTGGGGAATCGGCAGACAAAAAAGATAAAGCACAAAGAGCCTTGAAGGAAAAAGGGAAAGGGGAAAAGAGCAGACCGGATGCGCCGTCAACGAGCTGGGCAGTGTGCCCGTTGGAAAAGCAGAAATATTAATAAAAAGTAAACGCGCCCAGCCCAAACAAATAGAAACAACCGCCTCTCGGCCCGGGGTGATGGAGGGTTGTGCGGATGGATGGAAAAGAGGGGAAGGGAACAGCTTGCACCACGAAGGACAGCAAGGATCACGAAGGGAAGAGAAAGGAATGAGAAATGAAAGTACACATTTGCCCCTGCGAGAGGCTGCGCGAGAGAGATGGGAACAGCGGAGAGGAAGCAGGATAAGATATGGCATTGCCAGGCTTTCCTTTCCCCAAACGGGGACTTTCCCCTAAAGAAGACGTAATAGGAACACGGTCAGGTTGAGCCTGACCGTGCCTGCAACAATGATAGAACATTAATTCTAATTTGTCAAGGGTTGGGGAATACGAATTATTAGTCGGATTTTATGAATGGAAGGAATAGGTAATAGCTGATATTGGGGAATTGTTCAGAAAATAATATCGGGCTGAAAACAGAAACACTTCTAGAGTTCTTGGTACAGTCCAAATGACAACGAGTTGAAACCATTACAGGAATTTAGGTTGATCCTTTTGAATTTTCATCTGCTGAACTTCTTGATAAACATCATCAAATATTTTAAGAATTTCCGGATCATCACCAAGTTCGGCTAAATAATGATCCACGTCAGTATAATTTGTCTGTAAATAAGCCTCGAATAGTTGAGGACCACGCATAATATTCCTGGAAGGTGTATGAATTGGGCCATACCTTTTTGTTGAATTGAAATAGTAAATGATGGGGAAAAGCTCATCCGGACTCTTGATCTCTAACAAAACAGCTAAACCCGCCCATGTTTTTATAAATTTACGATTTATATCTGCAAATTTCCCTGTATCATGATCATCATTATATTTTATTTCCGTATAAATCATTTGACCAGACTTGGTACAAAATAGGCCATCAATATCTTTTACTATCCCCTGTCGATTTTCAGGTTTTTCTGAACTCTCGATTTCTATAATTTTATGAAGTAATTCATCAAACAAGGATGTGCAATCATCTGGACTGTTTGGCAACTGCCGATCTGTTATATAAGTGTCAATAAGTGCATCTGTAGTATGCGTAAAGAATAATTTTATTTTCTTCCCAGAGTTTGGCATGGCATCAATGCAAGGATCAATTTCTACGAGGTTCCCTATCAATTGCTCAATAAAAATACCAAATTTAATGTTTAAGCCTTGGAGTATGCCACCAAGAATTCGATAGCGAATAGGAATAAAATGAACCTTCCCTTTATGTTTATTCAACAGCATTCGAAGGTTTTTTTTAGAGGTGCTGTCTTCCAGAATCTGGTGTATTGTTTTCAAAATTGTAGCTTTGACTTTTTCATCCATTAGATTAATCCATTCTCCTTGAGATATCTCTGCCGGATAATATCTAAACTTATTAATTTATCATTTTCTTTTGCATACCAATGATCCCATCCATTACAAGGAGACCCATTCATATAGTACCCACCTGTTTTATGAATTGAGCCTTCAAAACCGTCGGGTGTACGAAGGCGAGCATCGGGTTTAATGTTGGCGAATTTTGCTAAATCCTTGTTGAAATATAGAATCTGTCCTGGTTGGACATAATTGTTTTCAAGCAATATGGAAAATTCAACTCTAGGGGCCATTTGTTTTTGGCTTCTCACTTCATACAAGGATTCATCAAACAATCCTGGAGTAATTGCATCAATTCTTTTCTGTGCTAGAGGAATATATCTTTCTTCACGTTCAATTCCAATCCACTTACGATGTAAAAGTGCAGCAACAGCGCCGGTCGTTCCGCTCCCGAAGAAAGGATCAAGGACAATATCATCAGGGCTACTTGAAGATAAAATTACTCTATACAATAAATCTTGTGGCTTCTGAGTTGAATGAGCTTTATTGCCCTGGTCATCTTTAAGGCGTTCTGAACCCGTTGCAAGCGATAAAAGCCACCAATCACTCCGCATTTGTTTTTCATCATTAAAATTTTTCATAGCATGATGATTAAAGGTATATTTTGCACCCTGACCCGTACTGGCCCAAATAAGGGTTTCGTGTGCATTTGTGAAACGTACACCGCGGAAATTAGGCATTGGATTATTTTTTATCCAAATAACATCATTGAGCACCCAATAACCCAAGTCCTGCATGATTGTTCCAACTCGAAATATATTATGATAAGAACCAATCACCCAAATTGACCCTGTTGATTTCAAAATCCTTTTACAAGCAGTTAGCCATTTACGAGTAAACTCGTCATAGGTTTGAAACGAGGCGAATTGATCCCAATCATCATTAACAGCATCAACTTTTGTCATATTGGGACGATGAAGATCATTCTGAAGTTGTAAATTATAGGGGGGATCTGCAAAAATCAAATCAATAGATTTTTCTGGAAGAATGTTCATAACCTCGATACAATCTCCTTGAATTATCTTGTTTATTGGCAGAATCATTGTTGGGAAACCTCTAGTACAGAATTTAGATAAGTATATTCGATTGCCTAAAATAATGAGAGCATACTGTTTTTTATGCGCTTTTAAATTAATTAGGGTTTTTTGTTCAGTCAAAACGATAGGATCTGATGTAAGAAATTAAAGAAATCTAAGCTTAAGTATCTAAGAAAAGTGCCATTTATTTAGCATGATATAGTTTTATTAATAACACAATATTGACAGCGCATAAGGATAAAGCATAGTCGACTATATAGTCTTGAATTTTATTTTCTTTTATTCCTTGACCATGGCGACTTGTTTTATTACTTATTGTTGGTAAACCACTCTCTAAGGTACTACGTAAACCTGTGAAGTGGGAAAGCATTTCAGTGGGGATTAAACCCTTATCCATTAAAATACCAATTAGAGGGATAGCAGTAGCATTCATAGGATATTTCCAGCCCTTCTTATCACATATTGCTTTCATAGTACTCTCAAAGGATTTTGATGCTTCTGCTACTGCCTGTTTTTTGTTTCCCTCTCGATAAAGGTCATAAGCACCTAAGAATTCATCAAGCGGGCCAGTAAACCCTGCGTCTTTTAAAAGTGCAATAGCAGGTTTAACAATTTCATTATGAATAAGCTGTGAATCTTTTCTAATCAATGTGCCTTCATCATACTCATATCCAATTCCATTTTCATTGAAACGAAGATTTAACTCTTGGATTGTGGATTCAAAAAATGCCTCATATGTATCAATGCTTACATAAGGTTGATATTGAGATTGGTGGGCAACTCGGTTTGATGGCTGAGCAATGTCTAGGCTAGTTTCGATAATATATAAGACTTCTGCTGTTTCACATTTAAGTAAGTAATTAAGAATTTGTAATTCAGTATTATCTTGAGCAGATACTAAATAGATTTGTCCAAACTCCATGAGTAATTTTTTATATATTCTTTCCCAAATTGCGCTGCTTTGTGGTTCTGGATTCATGAAATCTGGATATTTATAATCACCGATGTAATTTTTTAAGATATGAGTTACCTGAACTCGAAAATTGTCAGGAAGATTATCATAGATATATATTTCCTGTTCTTCACCTTTTTTAAGAAGCTTGTTACGTTGCTTAAATGATTTAAAAGTTGACATCAGCTTTTCTCAACTTTCCGCCTATCTTATAAAAAGATGCATGTCTCTCTCGTCGCAAATCTAGATTGGCTAGACTTGCTATACTTACAGTCAATATTGTACTGTAATATAAGTAAATAGATTGTATATCATTACTAAAATAAAAAAAGCCTATCATTTTTCTGACAGGCTTTTCTACATCTAACTACTGAGACGGCCCCATACAGTTAGGAGGATTATAAGTACAGCGCGATTCAATCTATCCCCAAATCTGTAATTTTGGAGAGGCGCGTCTTGCAAATGCCAAGGCAAAGAAACGCTTTGGTTACTTTTTCTTTCCAGGAGATGGTTTCTTTTTAACTACAATTTTATCGATTTCTTTGACTGTGCTTGCCTGGTGCTTCTTGGCGTAGTTTTCGGTAACGTAACGGCCATTATCTACGCGCCGATAGTGAGGAACCTTGATTGTTGGCATTCGACATTCTCCTTTCGTTTCACGATCATTATCGCACAAAACCGGGGCGCGAGTCAACAAAAAGGCCCGCGATTAAGCTGGCCTTTTTGTTTATAGATATTGGGCGTTACGTATAAAACCAGTGAGCGTGAAGGGGCTCGAACCCTTAACCAACGGCTTAAAAGGACATTCGCCAAAAAACGCCAATGACGTACAAAGGCTTCGTATTTTAAGCCAATCCATTGTACGGATAAAAAGAAAGTCCGTTGTACGTCTTTATATTTATTAAAGTCCAGTCAACACTTCTTGTCCAACGGATTTTATACCCATTTGACGCTCTAATGTTCTAAAATTGTACCACTTTTCTTCATGTTGATGTCTGTTTCTTATCAATTTCTAAAGGTATGACACGATCTTCAGACTCATCCACATATTTTATCAATAATAGAACCAGGTCAATTATGGCCTGAGCGTTTTCTTCATCGTCTTCTACGAGAACATGACTACGTGGATTTCGGAAAACTGCATAAGCCCCCGAAATCAAATCATGTAGATGAGGTGTGTAATCTTTTCCGTTTGCCTTATAAACGAGTTTACTATTTTCCCCTGAATATGCAGCCTTAATTAATCTGTCCCCATACAGCCTTGCATCCCCTGAAATTCTAGTATTTAAGTGATCTTCAAAATGTGTAAACGCATTTGCAATTGCAGCTTGAGGGTTATCAATCCGCATCTCTCTAGAGACTTTCTTGGATAAGAAAGTACTTTCTTTCCGTAAATCATCACGGACCAATGATGTAATGGCAGCAGGTAAAATCCAAATCAAATAAACACAGAAAAATATCTTCGTAGAAAAATCAGTTCCTGAATTTCCCAACACAAGATATGCAGCATAAAACGAAAGAAAAATACTTGGGAAAACAAATAAGAGTCGTAAATAAGGATGTTTTCTTATCTGTCTTGATAGCCAGCTTGTGGATTCATCCCATACTATCAAACCAAGATTTATAGCAGCATAAGAACCCAATATCAAAAAACCCCCAACCACCCCAATAGCTATCCAGCCAACGGTATCAGAAATTGTCTGGCTATTAATTCCTTTATAGATTCCGAAGCCAAAAGAATAAAGACATAAAAGGCCGGCAATTATTACATTGGTGATTTGATAGATAGCTAGGAATTTGTCCAAAGTTCTTTTGGTCATTTAAGTTCCAAATATCTACCGAAATGTATTTTGCTAATTATCTTGTTATGGTTCTAGATATATATGGAAGGCTATTTTGTAGCTTTCTTAAGACTGGCAGGAAGGAAGCTATCTATCTCTTCATCAGAAAAGGTCATTTCTTCATTGAGTTTTAGTGCTTTCTGGGCTTTTTTGTATGCCTGGGCTGTGGTCTGAGGAGCGTCGTGGTGAATTTCATTTAGCATATCAGTAAGATGATCACGTTGTTGAATGGCGGCTGCATCATCAATTGAACCAGCTGTAAGATCAGCAATCAGATGGAGATATTTCTCACGGACGAACCAAAGATCGCGGGCTGTGCGTTGTAATTCAGAAACATTTTCTTCCGGCTTTTTACCTAATCCATATAGGGTTAGAAATAATGAAAGCACGGCAAATATAACAGTTGTAATTTTTAAAAAATTAGCATTGGTAAAAATATTGCTGATCGCTCCTGTTGCTGTGATGGCAATGACTATGAATCGGCACCATCTATAGAGGTTTAAGTCGCGATACTGTATTTCCAATTGTTTTTCATAAGTTTTATGGGTGTAGGTAGTTCGTGCAAATGAATCCCTTATTGCATCAATCAAAACATTATCAGCCATAGCATTTCATCCTTGGAAATAATTGCCGAATATTTTTTGCCATTCGTCATTGGCTAATTTGTCAGTTTCTATTTTTCCATCTAGCTCATACGCGCAAGCTTTTTTAGCCCGCTCATGTGCTGATATTGCTTTACTTTCCCAATCGCTGCCAAAAGAGCATAATTCAGATATTCCGGGAATTTGTTTTGAACCATTCTTTTTTGAAATTAGATACTCAAGAGAGTCACGTATCATAAAATCGTAAAAGAGCGAAGTTTTATCCCGGTGTTGCCATTGATTTACAAAATCAACACAGACTAATTCCAAAGCAAGGGATTTAATTGGTACACTGCAAGAATATCTCCAAACTTTCATCATCTTAATGAGATGTGTGGCTTTTCCTGCACTATTGCTATTTGAATTAATGATGTTATTTTTTTCAGCGGCTGGATTAGTGGTCTTCCAAGAACCGCCATTATGTGTGTCGGGGGTTTGGTAAACGTCATTAGCCCAATATTTAAAAACTGGAATTACCTCAACAGAAAAACTACCTGTAAAGGATACAACTACGACTTGTCCATCTGCTCTCATTGCAGTATTTGGATATTTATTTAATAGTACGTTCTTAACATCCTGGAGAAGTTGTGACTGACCATTAATGTTTGGGTTGTTGTATTTATCATATGAGGCAGCTGGCATTAAAAAGAGAATATCTACATCGGCCGGTGGCCGGCATGCAGTTCCTTTTCCATAAGAACCGATGAGAATACCAATTGTTCCAACGTATCCAACAGGATAATAATGACTTTTCAAACAATCTCTTACTCCCTCATGTTTATTTTTTGCATCATTTACTTGAGTTTCTGTCAGTTGGATATTGCTTATGAAGCGATCAAACTTGGCACCTACGTTCATAGTCCACCTCCCAGATCCAGTTCCTAATTCTAGTCAATCCATTATGTGTTCTAATTTTACTCCAATAATTGAATATAGAATATTAGTTCGTCAAACTACAACAATTCTGCCTTTATCTTCTCTGGCCGTGCGCGCTCTGGTAATGGATGGGATGAAGTAGTGATAGTTTGACGAACGTGTTTATTTTTGCTAGGATTGTCTTTGCTATGGGGGAGATAACCTTACAACAAGCTTTGAATGAATTTAAAACCGTCTATATGCCGGCACGCAACCTGGCAGCAAGAACCCGGATCGAATATTCTAATGACCTAAAAGCCTTTATCGATTATCTGAACACAATCGGAGTTACCAGGGCAGGGGAGATAAGCAGTACCCATATTGACCGATATTTAGCCAGGTTGGATGAGTTAGGCCTTTCCGGATCGACCAGAAAAAGGAAAGCCATTACCTTCCGGGCATTTTTGTCATTCCTTTATCGGAATGACTATATCAGCCATGACATCTCTGAAAAAGTCGTCTTACCGTTTCCGGAGCAATCAATTCCTAGAGTTTTATCGCAATCGGAATATCAAAGGCTATTACAGGCCTGCTCTGGCAATGTTCGGGATATGGCTATTATCACGTTACTCTTACAGACTGGAATTCGCCTATCAGAGTTGACCCACCTTACTCTATCTAATATTTACTACCCGGAATCAATGGAAATCGCCGGGAGTGGCAGTCGAAAGGGGAGGATCATTCCGCTCAATTCAAAGGCCTGTCAGGCTCTACAAGCCTACTTTACAGCTCGGCCGGCATCTAAGTACCCCCAGTTGTTCTTAAATAATTCCGGGAAACCGTTGGGGGATAGGGGAGTGCAGAAAATGGTAACGCTATATTTTCAACAAGCCGGAATTATGGGGGCATCTGTTAGTAGCCTGAGACATACTTTTGCGGTTCAGCATATAGCCCGAGGGACGAGCTTGAAGACGATCCAAGAGGTTTTAGGCCATTCCGATATTCGAACCACAGAAAATTATATCCCCCTGGCCCGAGAGCTTATAAAGAAGGAGCTGGAAGAGAATACGCTGTAGAAGTGATTTTATGTAAATCATAATCCTGCCGATCAAAAGATTGTAAAAAAACTTACTGTGAGATACACGTGGGTGTTGTATAGGTTAATGCTCACACATCAATTTACAATCTTTTTCCAATATGAAAGAGCGAATCAACAGAAAAGATGAAAAGAAGGTGTACCAACCTCGAATTCGGGCCTCCCGGGTCAAAGACTTACATGAGATGAAGGAGTTTACCAAGAGGCCAATGACTGTCTTGTTGGATGAGGCTTTGTCTCTATACCTTTCTTCGTTTTTCTCCTCGCCCGATTACCAAGCATATCAGGAGGCTTTGTGGAAAAAAGAAGATGAAATCGATGAAGAACTGGAAGAACCCAATAATGACGATTACGAAGATTTATCTAACTGGTTATGAAAGACAGGGGAGTTTTGGTTGAGAGGTATGATCCGCAGCCTGAAGTCAGAAAGAATGCAGAGAAAGCCAGTGATTGGCCATACCGCGAAGAGGCCGCCTACCTCTACCGGATGGCAGTTTTATTCAAAGACAGATTGATCGATCCCCTACACCACTTAGAACGGGAAAGGCTGCCGGACCCGGTTATCGCCTTTGAAAATTTACGCAATAGGAACACATTGGCAGCATTCAGGTTGACCAGGAGCCCAGAGGGTCTTCAAAACGAAATCATCATGAATGCCGAGCACTACATCGACCAGGATGATAAAAAGGTCTGGGAATACGGCAGGTGGGCTCAGCTGGAGTCTTTATTGCATGAGCAGGTACATGAATGGCAGCAGGTGTTCGGTAAGAATCCCATCAGCTTGAAAAGGGTTTACCACAACAAGGAATTTGTGGAAAAATGCGAATCTCTAGGTTTGCATCCAAAGATGAATGAGGGTTATCATCTGAAACTGGCTGACGGACCGTTTGCAATTTTGATGAAGGAAATGGGGATAACCAGACCAACCGATATAGCGGAAATAGATTGGACAAGGGCAGGCGGAGTGCCGATTAAAAGAGATTGGTTCAGGCCAAGACCAGAAGGCGGGAAATCGACGCTGACAAAATGGGAATGTCCGGAATGTCATTTAAAAGTCAGGATTGGGATCAAAGGCGATCCGGAGATTGTTCACGAGCCATGTTCAATTAAGAAAGGCGAAAAAGTGTTTTTTGTACGTGCTGATAACCTGGCCCAGGCCATGTTGGGTATATCAAATGATTAGCCATACAGCTTTTGAAGAAGAGCATTCGAACAAATCGCGTTGTAGGTCTATCTAGACGCTTGGTTCATATTTTTCCTAAATATGCGAATTACTTCTTCAGCGAAATTATCGAGATGTTGATAGTCCTTGTTCACTGTTATTTTCACCCCTTTTGCTAATAGCTCCTTGTTATATTCAGGGTTCGATGAAATACCAATAATGGTCGATGCTGGAAATTTCTTTAGGTCAAGCACATGAAATGAACCTCCCAATTTGCAGTCACGATCTAACAAAACAAAATCGAACTTCTCTTTAGTCCCTTGGTTTAGGTGTTCTTCAACTTGCCAATATTCAGAAAAAACTGTTACCGCTATATTAGTCTGGAGATTGTCTTCCAAATGGGTCAAATGATCCAAGAGCTTCGTGAGCGTTTCTAGGTCATCTTCAAGAATCAGTATTCGCATTACTTGGGAGGGCTATTTCCATTTCGTAAATATCTAATGGCTCTAGCTATGGCAATTAAACCTGCTACCACTCCCCACAGGGGTTGATTAGAAACTATTCCGTAAAAAAGTAGACCAATGAGAATTACTAAACTGACCATATCAAGAAAATTATACGCCGGTAAGAGACAAAATCGCCGAATTATTTCTTGGGCCTTACACTCCATTCATAGGCTTTTTCGAATTCAAACACGTTTATGATATCAGTATCACTGATACTCTTACCTACTTGGCGTTCAATCGCTTGACGAATAAAACCTCGTTTGTGTTTTTCAATATATTCTTTTACTGTAATACTGAATTTTTGAGTAATTCGTAGATATATCTTGTCGGAGCCTAATTTTGACCCAGCAACCAATATGGCATCGTCCACATTAAGGAAGTCATATTTACCATCATGATCAAAGAGAGCTTTGACGTCATTTGAAATTTGATCAAAAAGCCTTAGAGTTTCGGGGTCCCATTGAATTTGTTTATCTTCATAGACTTTGCCAATTTTCTTATCCGGTAATTCATCCGGAAAAATCTTAATACGCTTATATTCTGAGAGATCGATTCGGTCTTTTTCGTCTTCTTTTACTAAAGCAACGTATTGCCTAAAGAGATTTTCGATAGTTAGCCTTGGATCGACAAAGATCTGAGGAATAGCATACAAAACATCTCCCTTGTCATCTATAACTAGCATCTCTTCGTAAGGAAGAAGACCATCAATTACAAAATATGCTCGATTTTCTGACCGAAAGTGTTTCCAAAAATCCTCAGCATTTTGAGATGAGGAGGTATCTTTTTTCTCGCGCTTCCGCATATTTGCTTGATTTTCATATGGTCGACTGATGAGATCGCTTTCCTGGGTAAAATCGAATTCTCTTTTCTCCTCATCGATATATGCATAGTATTTGTGTACATGAAAAATTAATCCCCTGGGATGAAATTCTATAGCTCCAAATTCCCTCCATCTAGGATTTATTTCAAAGTCAGCGTAACGATCTTCCCAGGGATAATTCTCATCGTTGATATCTCGAATTAGCACAGAACTATAAATATCTCTACTTACCTCTCCTTCAGCTAATATTCTGGCTAACTTATTCTTGTTATTAACAGCGAATCTTCGCTCTGTCGATTTGGATTTTCTCTTTGTTGCCAATGAAACACCGAAGAAAGTAAATAAGACACGATCATTTTTAGGTAAATAAAGCAGGTCCTCGAGCTCTCCTTTGCCCCACAAGTAAAATTCCGAAACACCTTTTTCTCTTAGCTTTTCTCTGAAAGTATCATAGGATTTCTTAGAAAAGTTAACCGACGCGACCAAGATATACCCATAGGGAGGATCACTTTTTATCCCATCATCAATTATCCTAGAGACCTTTGTCGGTCCTAACTCGTGTTCTCGCTTGCATTGCACCATCCATAAATTTCCCTCCATAGGATGAGATCCGGTATCATTTTCTTCTGTCTCTTCTTCTTCCGTATTAGTTACCTGAGCAACTTTTTCCCATGCACGAATATCGAAGCCTTCATCGCTTCCAGCTCTCCCAGTTGCTTCTATGCTTTTCCAATCTTTAAAATCATATATAAGCTCCCTTACGAGATCCTCAAATCGATGTGGTTCAAGATCTTCAAAATGGAGCGGGTTTATTGTTGTAGAAGGTGAGGCTTTCTTAGCCATTGTTTTTTCCATCCTTTTTACAATAGGATTATATCCCCGCGATAGCTGTTTTACTCTTTATAAGGAAAACCTATAGTTCTTATATTTAGCCTCAGGGTTGTCTATTTCAATAATCTGGAACCCAATTTAGCCTCAATATAACTGAGCGTAATTGCGATTATGCTCAGTTATATTATTCCACGGATCGATGATTAGAATATTTTTCAAATTTAAGTTGATATGTCTCCGGACCACCTTCGAGATATTTAAGAACCTCGGGGCCCACTGGACCATGATCCAACGAACCTGAATAAACAACACGGCCTCCTGTTGCATCGCCTTCAATAACCAAGAAACAATCTGTATCGGATGCCACGGCAACACTTGAGTTATGGGTAGTAAAAATGAATTGTCGCTTTTCTTTACCCCCCCGGACTTTTGTGCAAACATCTTCCCAGATGGAGCGAATATCTAGAGAATCCTCAGGTTGATCAATCACTATAGGCATGGCTCCATCGCTAAGAGCCATTAATAATGTTGCTGTGCACTTTTGGCCAACCGATATTTTTGAAATAGATTCATAATTATTGCCACCAATGTTATATAAGATTTGTGGACGATCTTGGGGATATGCGCGATATTGCAGCGAGAGTAATTCTTCATATGGAATAGCGCTAAGCAAATAATCAGCCAATATTTTCATTCTAGAAAGGATGATTCCTGAATCTTTCGAGACACTTTCTAGATGCTTTGATTCTTTGGTTGCGTTATACCGAAGTAATGAGATTACGAATTCACGAGGACTGATTTTTGAGGTTATAGTGACGATCTCATCATCCCTTAAATATGATCCCCTTTTCAAAGAAAGAAGGCTTTCGCGGAATTTATCGACGTTTAGTTGATCCAGTATCTGAAGCTTTAGTTTTCCTGCAGAACCTTGCATAAATTTATTGCATTTAGCCTTTCGCTCCTCGGTATAAGCTGTGTAATCGCTTTGTAATGCGTTTAATAGTTCGTCTCTCTTCTTTGATACTAATCGTACCATATCCTTTCTAGCATTCGCTCCATCAAGCTGTTTTTGATAATCTGATCGTTGTCGAACTAACCGATCTCTGGTTAAAGCAAGTGCTTTGTAATCTCCCCCCATTTTTTGTATGTATTGTTCGTACTCGGTTTTTCCTGAAGTATAGGTAGGTAGCCATGCCTGATATTCTTGCTTCACTTTTCCTTGAGTTTTAACGACTTCTCCACTAAGGACTGCCAGCGATACAGCCGCTGTCTCGTGTGCTTTACCGATTAAATCTAAATTTCTCTTTATTGCTGGATCAATAGCTAAATTACCGGAAAATTGGGGAGTACTCATTGCGACAATATGTTCCCTTGTCTGAACAATCCTTTCCAAAAAGGTTTGGATATGATCCTGTTGTAAGCGGAAGGCTTTCTCTTTCTTTTCCATTTCTTGGAATTTTTCGAAAATTGGATTGTTTAAACTCACATCAAGTTTAGCAATTTCCTGGTCTAAGCTTTTTATCTTCACATTCAATTCTTCCACTTCTATGAAAGCACGTAAGCCATCGGCCATGGTGGAATCCAATTTTTCTATCTCCTTCTCGGTAGTAGCTATTTTTGCCCTGTAGGTACGAAAGTCAAAAAACCTGTCAATAAACTTTAATTGCTCGTCCTCGTTCTCGGCGATTGCTATAATTTCATTTTGACTTAGGAATAGTACTGGGAATATTTGTAAAGGGTCATATGGCACAGAATCATCATAGGGACTTCCGTCTAACTCTCGGAAAGTACGCTTAATGATTGTCTCTTTTCCATTCTCATCTATCACTGTGACTTCGACAGTCCCATATTCACCCAATTTACTCCGCAACTTGGACATGTGGTCTTCCAAGATGCCGGCATTCGTAGGCTCCTGACCAAGAGCAAAACGGATAAACTCAATTAAAAGTGATTTCCCTGCACCTTTTGCCCCCAGTATAGATGTTAGACCAGAATGGAAATTGGCCTCTCGGCCATCAAAGAAACCGGAATTACAGGTGACTTTTAGAATTTGAGGATAGGATAGAGAAAGAAGCTCGTTTTCTTGTCGAACGCGCATATCAGGATCAATGAAACATTGACGGAGCGCTTCGAGGTTTATCAGTTCCATCTTAAAATATGAATAACGTGTACCTATACCCGCAAGAGAATGTTTACCTGAGTTTGAAGTATCCGGATTATCTGAGGCTTGATAAACTGCAAGTTTTCGTTCATAAGTCGGATCAGTTCCATCCAAAAAATCCACCGCCCTCTTATGATCTACGCGTTTGGTTTCATCCTCAAAATCTGTAGCTTCCACTGCTAATAGTTGTCGGCATTTAATAACGTTGGTTCTTGGTTGTCCTGTCATATCTTTTAGTACTCCCCCACTAGAGTTTGAATGCGCCAAAACAGCTAGACCATGATTTTTATCAATAATTTTTATAACCTCTATGGGAGCCATATCTGTAACCGCGTCTTCTTTCCCATATTGAGCAGGTTTTATACCAACAAGATTAAGAATGATTTGAACGTCTTGGCCGGTTGATTTTGGATCTAATAAGGCTATGACATGAATGTTTTTTCTTCCACCGGAGCAGGAAATTTCAACTCCTGGAAAAACGATAAGCGATGTACTCGAAGCTACCGCTTTAACCGCATCTATTGATTTTGCCGTATTATGATCAGTTATCGCTATTCCATCGAGGCCGGCATCTAAAGCTTTGCGGACAATTTCTTCCGGTGTTGCATCGCCCAAAAAACACGTAGACGCAGGTGTATGTATGTGAAGGTCTAATTTTTTATAGTAAAGACCCTTGAGCGCAGATGTTTTTGACATAATGTTCCTCCTCTTTACGGCATCCCACTAGTTACGATTGTTTCCTCTCTGCTCAAGAACAGCTCCAGATATTTTTTGTACCAAAATTCGCGACCATATTCGACTGCTTTGTCTTTTTGTTCCAGGATACCCAACTCAACCAGCTTTTTTACAAGTTCATTAGCCTGAGGCCGGGATAGTCCGGTCCACTCTTCAACATTGTGGACGCTGACAATAGGCAGTCTATAGAGATGATCCAATACCAACATGGCCGTTTTTGCGCGGCGGCCCAATGTTTGAATAGTTCTGACATCGGCTTGCCGTACTGCATTAATCTTTTTAGATGTTGATATCGCCCCTTCAGAAATTATGGCAATTCCGTCAAGGAAGAAATCGAGCCAGGTAGAGATATCCCCTTCTTCACTGTGGTAAAGGTTCAAGACCTCGTAATACGCCCGCTGATTGTTTAGGAAGTATTCCGACAGGTATAACACTGGGCGTTCCAACAGCCCCATCTTACATAAATAGAAGGTTGTCAGCAGTCGCCCAGTACGCCCATTTCCATCCAGGAAAGGATGAATGGTTTCAAACTGTGCATGGGCCAATGCCGCCTTGATCAGGGGTGGAAAATCGTCCTCTTTATAGAGAAACTTTTCGAAATCATCCAGGCAGCGGGACAGATCTCCGGGTGGAGGTGGCACAAACCAGGCCGTATTCGGCGAGCCGCCGCCAACCCAGTTTTGCGAGGTGCGAAACTCACCGGGGGTTTTACCGGGGGCATCTGCAGTTTCTTCCAGTAGTACTTTGTGAATTTCCCGGATGAACCTCAAGGACAACGGCAGTGTTTCTAATCGCTGCAAACCATATTCCATGGCTTGGATGTAGTGAAGAATTCGATCTACATCCTGAGGCAATCGGTGTTCAATCTCTGCTTCACTTTTAATAACATCAACAATAGTGGCCTTAGTCCCTTCAATCTCGCTGGATCGTGCCGCTTCCTTCGTGATATACATCAAAATAAAAAAATCCAGGTCAGGTAAAAGTTGGGTAATGCCATCCAATTTTCCCAACATTAAGACTGCTTTGGCATGCAGTTGTTGGGTTTTGGCCGTCAGGACGATTGGCTGCAAAGGAGGAAATTGGTCTGGAATAAACGCCTTATAGCCGGTAGGTTGTTGAACGATTCTGCCGATTTTCATATCCTTACATCTCCACTCCGCTTGTTAGGATTATATGGGTTTTCCCTTACATTTGTCAAGAAGACGTTAGGTTTGTTCTCACCTGCTAGGCGTAAAAATCTCTATTGAACTTTAGATTGACATTATCCTGTCAATACTTTAAAGCCCTATGTTTTCAGCGATTTCGCTTCAAAAAAATTGAGGGTTTCCATGATGATGCTCAATTTCACTCCAAATATTAAGGTGCCTTACTAGTAGGTAAAAGGGGTCTTTATATCGTCTTTGCTATATAATTATCTCATAAGGTTCCTATAAATGGAGAATACAAGTGAATACTGATCTAACGTTCATAACCAATGAACCAGGTAAAAGCCTGAAAGATCGTTTTGACGTCTTAATAAAAGACGCTCGCTGTTTCGATGTTTTGGTAGGTTATTTTTTCGCGAGTGGTTTTTATGCGATCTACCCTGCTTTGGAAGGTACTGAAAAAATCCGCATTTTGATCGGTATCAATACCAACCGGCAAGTTCACGATTTGATTACAAACGCCCAAAAAGAACAACAGCTAGAATTCATATTTTCTCATGCTGAAGCCAAACAAGCAGTGGAGACAGAAGTAGAAGTAGATTTGCAGGAATCTGAAGATAATCCAAGCATAGAAAAGGGTGTGATTAAGTTTATTGAATGGGTACGAACCAAGAAAATGGAGATCAAGGTATATCCGTCCCAGGATATTCATGCCAAGGTTTACATTATTGGCTTTCCGGAAGGCGATCGTGATGTTGGAAGAGTCGTTACCGGTTCTAGCAACTTCACCCAAGCAGGACTGGTCGAAAACCTTGAGTTTAATGTTGAACTAAAGAATAGCGCAGATTACGTTTTTGCTAAAACCAAATTTGAGGAATTGTGGAAGGATGCAGTTGACGTCAGTGAGAAATATATTGACACAATCGAAAACAAGACATGGCTAAACCAGAATATTCAACCATATTACTTGTACCTTAAGTTCCTTTATGAGTACTTCAAGGACGAACTAAACCAGACTGATGAAGTATTTGCGGATTACCTGCCCGAAAATTTTATGAAGCTAGAGTATCAGGAACAAGCAGTCCTAAACGCCAAAAAAATATTGGAAGAATACGGGGGTGTTTTCATTGCAGATGTAGTAGGATTGGGAAAGACTTATATTGCTACTTTATTGGCCGGCCAGCTGGACGGAAGATCGCTGGTGATCGCTCCTCCGGTGCTTCTGGACAAGGAAAATCCGGGATCCTGGCCGAATGCTTTTTCTGATTTTAAAACACACGCTGATTTTGAATCCATCGGAAAGCTAGACGATATCCTTGATAAAGGTACTGAGAAATACAAAAATATCATCATCGACGAAGCCCATCGTTTCAGAAATGAAACGAACATGACTTACGAAAAATTGGCCGAAATTTGTCGGGGCAAACGGGTAGTTTTGGTTACAGCCACTCCCTACAATAATTCTCCCAGGGATATTCTAAGTGAGATAAAGTTATTTCAAAATTCACGTAAGAGCACCATCCCCAACATGCCCAATCTGGAAGCTTTCTTCAGCCAATTGGAGAAAAGGCTCAAAGGACTGGATCGGCAGAAAGATAATGCTGAATATCTAAGGATCGTAAAAGAAAACGCTAGAGAAATCCGGGAAAAGGTATTGAAATATCTCATGGTTCGGAGGACGAGGACCGAGATCGTGAAATTCTTTGGTAATGATTTAAAGACGCAAAACTTGAAGTTTCCGGAAGTGAATAACCCCGACCCCTTATTCTATGAACTTAATGACCAAGAAGATGAAATCTTTAGTACCACCATTCAACTTGTCTCTCAGAAGTTTACCTACGCCCGATACACTCCCCTACTCTATTACAAAGGCAGCCTAGATCAGCTTGAGGAACAATCCCAACGTAACATGGGGAAGTTCATGAAAATATTGCTGGTCAAGAGGCTGGAAAGCAGTTTCTTCGCCTTTAAGAATTCGGTTGACCGGTTTATTCATTCTTACGAGATGTTCATTAATGAATTTGAGAAGGGAAATGTATTTATCAGCAAAAAGCACATCAACAAAATTTTCGAGTTGCTGGATAATGACGACGACGAAGCCGTTCAAAGGATAATAGACGAAGGCAAGGCCGAACGCCATCAAAGCAATGAATTCTCCGATTCGTTTATTGATGATCTACGGAATGATTTGGAAATCTTACGGCAGGTTAAGCATCTGTGGGTAAAAGTCGACCGGGATCCAAAACTATTGGCGCTGATTAGCCAACTTTCCAGAAACGACCTTTTGAAAAAGAATAAAATTATTCTTTTTACAGAGTCTAAAGAAACCGCTGAGTATTTGGAAAAGAACATCAATAAAAAATTCCCTAACACAGCACTTTGTTTTACAGGGGGTGCGGATGAGGCAACACGACGGGTAGTGATCGAAAACTTCGACGCCAAAGCCCGTCACCCGAAAGATTCCTATCGTATCTTGATATCAACAGATGTCCTCTCGGAAGGTGTCAACCTCCACCGTTCCAATACGGTTATCAACTACGATATACCCTGGAATCCTACCCGCATGATGCAAAGGGTTGGCCGCATTAACCGCGTAGATACCAAGTTTGATACAATTTATACATTCAACTTCTTCCCTACCCGCCAATCGAATGACGAAATAAAGTTAAAGGAAGCGGCTGAAGCCAAAATCAATGCATTCCTGACGCTTTTGGGGGGAGATGCTGCCCTTCTTACTGAAGGAGAACCAGTAGGTTCACACGAGCTGTTTAACCGGCTCATTTCCGCAAAGACTTTGACAGGCGAAGATGAAGGCGAAACAAGCGAACTGAAGTACCTGGCTGTAATAAAGGACATTCGCGATCAAGCGCCTGAGCTGTTTGAAAAAGTCAAACGATTACCGAGAAAAGCACGATCTGGAAAAATCAGTTCTCAAAATGCTAATTCTCTAGTGACATATTTCCGGAGAGGCAAGGTACAAAAGTTTTTCCTAACCGGTAATGATATAAGTGCATCCGAGTTGGATTTTCTGACTGCCGCCGAATCATTAGAATGCAAGCTGGAAGAGAAGAAACATAGACTTCCTGATTCATATTTTGAGCTTCTTGATAAAAACAAAGACGCTTTTATCCAAGCAACGACTGATGAAATGGTTGAAGTGCAAGCACGAAAAGGCCGTGATAGTGCCCAACAAATCTTGAAAATCCTCCGGGCAGTCTTCAAAAATACTCAACAGCTAACCGATGATCAAGAGAATTATGTAAGCCAAATCATTGACCGATTGGAAGAAGGTGGTTTACCAAAACAAACAGCAAAAACCGCACTAAAAGGTTTGAATGAATTGGGATCTCAAATGGTCAACCCTATGAAAGTATTAGCTGTCCTGACAACAAACATTCCGGAGAGACTACTAGAAAGCCATTACGCAGAACAGAACCCAAGGTTTACAGGAAAGCGTGAAGTGATTTTATCCATGTATTTAGCTGGAGAGAATAATGAGTACTCAGCAAGCCATTGATCTGGTTCGTAAGACCTTCGAATCTTCCTTCGATAAAAAGAATTATGTAGAGCTGACCAAGAACCTGCTTAATCATGTAGAGGACGCACCTTTCGTCCGACAGGGTAATTTCATCCCGGATCAGTTCAAACCATATATCAGCCGCTACGAGCGGATTAGCAAATACACTGATGGCGAGCACAGAGTTGATATTCTCATTGTCCATTTGAATAGAGAAACATCAATTGAACGTGCCAGATCCATGCAACGCAATTTTGTTGCCGGTTATTTACAGGGCAGGTATGGTACAGACCCCACAAAAGATGCTGCGCTGGTGGCCTTTGTGTCTCCTAACACCGAGGACTGGCGCTTTTCGTTGGTAAAGATGGAGTACCAGTTGGAAGAGACGGATAAAGGTGGGATGAAAGTCAAAGAGGAATACTCTCCTGCTAGGCGATGGTCCTTTCTGGTTGGCAAACACGAAAAAAGCCACACCGCTCAAAGCCGCCTTGTCCCTATTATTGCAAACGATGAACATGATCCCACTCTGGTAGAGTTAGAAGAAGCGTTTAATATCGAGAAGGTAACGAGGGAATTCTTTGAAAAATATCGAGATTTGTTTATCCGTACAAAGCAGGAACTTGATATAGCAGTTTCTGATAATCCGAAAACGAACGCGGATTTCGCAAGCAAGGGTATAGATACAGTAAATCTTTCCAAAAAACTACTCGGCCAAATTATCTTTCTTTATTATTTGCAAAAGAAAGGCTGGTTTGGCGTACCTCGTGATGCAAATTGGGGGGAAGGTTCTAAGAACTTTTTACGTGAACTTTTTGAAAAAAAGCATGGCGAGTACGACAACTTTTTCAATGACGTACTTGAACATTTATTTTATGATGCCCTTAGAAATGATCGGGATTTTAACGATTACTATTATGGCCGGTTTAATTGTAGGATTCCGTTTCTCAATGGTGGTCTATTCGATCCGATGAATAATTATGACTGGGTTCATACAGACATTCTCTTGCCCAACATTTTGTTCTCTAATCAGAACAAGACCAAAGAAGGAGATATAGGCGATGGGATTTTAGATGTATTCGACCGTTACAATTTTACGGTGAAGGAAGATGAGCCGTTCGAAAAAGAAGTAGCGATCGACCCTGAACTCCTCGGCAAAGCCTATGAAAAGTTTAACGCCATCCGTCCGGACAATTACGAGGCATATCTAAAGGCGCTAAAGAGTGGAAAGAGAGGCGATGAAAGTAAGTTTAACAAGCAATATGGAGTATTTTATACCCCAAGAGAAATTGTCCATTTTATGTGCCAACAGAGTCTAATAAATTACTTGTTTACAGAGTTAGAAGGGACAGCAAACAAAGAAGACATTGAAATGCTCATATTTCACGGCGAGCAAATTTTGGAAAATGATGCCCGTGTTGTTGCTGAAGGGCGTGAGACAAAGGATTATTCCTTTCTTATGCCTGAATCAATCCGTATGAATGCTGTCTTTGTGGACCAAAAATTAGCATCTATCAAAATGTGTGATCCTGCAGTTGGAAGTGGTGCATTCCCTGTAGGTATGATGAGCGAAATTATCAAGACAAGATTAGTGTTGGAAACTTACAACAAAACACATAAGACCCCTTACGACCTCAAGCATGAATGTATTGAAAACTCTCTTTATGGGGTAGATATTGACTCAGGCGCAGTTGAGATAGCCAAGCTTCGTCTTTGGCTATCATTGGTTGTCGATGAGGACGATCCACAAAATATCAAACCACTACCAAATTTGGATTATAAAATTGTGTGCGGCAATTCTTTAATAGGTTTCCCTGAGAATTGGGGATCGCCGATTGAACAAGAAATAATATTGCTAATTCATCAACACTTAAACGAAACCAATCCAAGTAAAAAAGAGCAACTTAAGGCACAAATTGACGAAAGAATACAAGTTCGTTATCGAAACTCATTAAGGACTTTTGGTTATAAAGTCGATTTCGATTACAGAACTGCTTTTGCGGAAGTTTATAAAGAAAAAGGGGGATTTGATGTACTAATTGCTAATCCTCCATACGGAGCAGAATTAACAGAAAAACAAAAGAAGTATCTGAAAACCCGCCATGAAAAAATTGTCGAGCGTATTCGGAATACTTTTCTTTACTTTTTGGGGGAAACATATAGGCAATCAAAACCAAATGGCACCATATGTTTAATCTTACCTAATGAATTACTGTTTCAGATATACATGACAAAAGCAAGGCGATATTTCCTCGAAAATTCCCGGATTCTTTTTGCTGTCAACCTGGGCGAAGATGTATTTGAAGCAATCGTTCCAACATGCGTCATTGGTATTGCAAAGTCTATGCAATCAACATATCCAATACCTGTAGCTGATCTGCGAGGAAAGTCGCTTAAAGATTTACCTTTGTTGCTTGTAACCAATAATTTTTCAATAACTACTAACCAAAAAATCCTTGAAGCGCCAAACAATATTTTTTCTTTTGACATCTCTAAGTCAGATCTTATAAATCGACTTACTTCAAGTTTTAAGCCATTTGAGGACTTCTGCGAAGATGTTGCAAATGGGATAAGCACTAGTTGTGACGATGTTTATATAGTCTCTGAACAAACAGCTAAAGCCAATAATCTTGAAAAAGATTATCTCAAAGAATGTATTAGAGGAGGACAATTAAATCGTTTTTACTGTCCGGAAAATACTCATGAATTCGTTCTCTACATCACCAATAACTTTGATCCTAAGAAGGCCAAAAATATCTATCAATTCCTCAACAAATATAAAGAATTGCTTATTAATAAAAGCATTGAGAAAAAACAGGGAAAACGAGAATGGCATATTCTTTTTAGGGGACGCTACGAAGGTTTATTCATAAAACCGAAAATCATTTTTCGCCAAACAGGTGATCGAATAGTTTCCGCAGTAGATCGGATCAAAGGTTATTATTGCATCAATTCAGTCCATATTGGTTTAGTGAAGCCCCAATATTACAATAAACTCGATTACTTGACCGGCATTCTAAACTCAAAACTTCTTAATTTCTTTTATCAAGAAATTTCACAAGAAAAAGGTCGGGTACTTGCGGAAGTTAAGCCTCAACGTATTCGTTCTCTGCCAATAGCAGAAGCTAACTCTCAAGAACAAACAGCGATGGAACATCTTGTAGGCTCTATAGTTGCAGCAAAGAAAGCCAATCCACAAGCAAATACCACTGGACTGGAACAGGAAATAGATCAATTGGTGTATCAGCTATATGAGTTGACCGACGATGAGATTAAGATCGTAGAAGGTAGATCATGAACAAATTTAAAACTGCTGCAATAACTGTTCTTACTGAAACAGGTAAGTCACTACATTATAGGGAAATCACTCGTCTTTCTCTAGAAAAAGGTATCCTGGAAACCGAAGGTGCTACTCCTGAAGCCACCATGAACGCAGAAATTGTGACTGATATAAAAAAGAAGGGGAACCTTTCAGACTTTATTAAAACTTCACCTTCAACCTATGCCTTAAATCCAAATAAGCCAAAAGTAGAGCTAAAACCTTTGGAAGAGGAAAAAGACGAAGAGACACACCATGAGGAAAAACTGGCGGTGGATGGCAGTTATATCGGCAAAGGTGGAGAGCATTTAGTTTGTAGTGAGCTGCTATTCAGAGGGTTTAATGCCAGCATCATGAGTGTTGATACCGGTGTGGATATTGTCGCCACTAAGGAAAATCACTTATATGGAATTCAGGTAAAAACTTCCCGGCTAAATAAATTCAATATTTATGTTTTTGATGTCCGGAAAGTTTCCTTCGAACGCCACGGGTATGGCAGCACATTTTACATTTTTGTTCTTTACGATGAAGGAAAACCAAATTACCTGATACTCCCCTATTTCGAGGTGGAAAAGAAAGTCCACGAAAAAGCTATACTTGAAGTTGGTCATGGTGAACGTTACCGGATCAACATCAAATTACGTGGTCCGGATGTGTTTATTGGTAACATGGATCACCAAGTAAACTATTATTTGAATAATTGGTCGATTGTTAAATAGTTAATCCGAACAACCCCATAGCTTGACAGGCCTCCTCTAATCCGATTAGTTGTAATCAGTTATAAAGTTTTACGGAAAACCCTGAAAACCTTGGGTACGGGCTTCCAGCATAACTTATTATGGTAATTTCTATAGCTTCACAATAGGGTGGTGTCAGGAAGAAATGCACAGCAATTTCCCTCGCATCCGGATTGGCAAGAAAAAAGCTAATGACAGCTTTACGATAAAAGACTCTAAATTTTGTTTTCTATTTATCACTATAGGTTGCATTTGCCAATCTGGTTTGCTAAAATGACGGCATGGCATGCCCTGAACAAAAAAATACGGAACTATCCCCCTTGGAGAACGCAAAACAGGAATTATTGCAGTATATGCAAGGAGCTGAAATAGGATCACCTAGATTATTAGCTTTTAGTGATGAGCTAAAAGAAAGGGAACTCAGGGAACAATTGCTTGATCTCGAAGGCTCTAAAAAGTTAAAAGATCGCCAGAGCTTGAATCTTGTCCAAATGGAAATGGCTTTATTGCGTCGTCAATCTGCCAACAGGACAGTCGAAATTAAAGGATATTCCAAAGCTTCATACGATATTTTCGGTTTATTTTCAAAAATTGATGATCTAGCAAGAAGAGAACTTCATGAACAAGGCACATCTCAGAAGAAAATAGAGTACGAATTAGATGAGACGTATCGGTCATTTATTTATGGGCTATTTCGCGCCTTGACTTTAGATGAGCCACTCTCCGAAGATAAATAACCGCTTCTTGACAGTCTCCTTTCAATTCGATAACTTGTAAGTAGTTAAAAAGTTTTACGGAAAACCCTGAAAACCTTGGTTACCAGGCTTCCGGCATTACTTAATATGGTAATTTCAATAGCTTCACAAAAAGGTGGTGTAGGTAAAACCAGCACAGCAATTTCTCTTGCTTCCGGATTGGCCCGGAAAGGCAAAAAAACACTTCTAGTCGATATTGATTCCCAAGCTAATTCTTCAAAAGTGCTGCTGCCAAAATATCCTGAGATACCGGCTGAAAATACCATCTATACCACCATCATCCACCGTAATCCCCTCCCCGTTCACAACACCGTTATTCCGGAATTATCGATCATCCCTTCACATATCCTGCTTTCAAATACGGATATCGAACTAACTACGGCCATTGATCACCGGGAAGCAAGGCTAAAAAGCGAACTGGATAAAATTTCGGGAAACTACGAATACGTTTTTATCGACTGCCCCCCTACCCTCTCCTGGCTGACCATTAATGCGCTTACTGCTTCGGATAAGGCTATTGTGGTTGTTTCCCCTGGCTATTTTGAACTTGATTCCATAGTCCGGATCAGTAAAACCATTAAAGAAGTCCGGGAGGTCTTCAATCCCCAATTGGAGTTGTTGGGGTTTCTCTTTACTATGTCGGACCCAACTATCAATACCTCCACTTCGCTTCAGATCCTGCGCCAAACCTATACTGATAAAGTCCTGAAGACCGTCATCCCCCGGAATACCGACCTCAGGGATGCCCACTTCAATAAACAAGACATTTTTGCTTATAACTCCGGGGCTAAGGCGGCTCAGGCTTACAACAAGCTTATTCACGAACTGTTTGAGCTATGAGTAAAAAGAAGTTACAAGTGGAAGGGATAATGAATGAATTGGAAGGAGCATCACTCTTTTTTTCAAAATCCCCTACTCCCCCACAACCTCAAGCCGAATCAAAAAAAAATATCAAGCCAAAATTAAATCAGGAAACACCCGTAACAAAGCCGGCTGAACAGAATGTGAGCAATCTTACGGTTAGTTTGGACAATCGACCTAATTATCTAATAAATAAACTAAAAAACATTAAATCAATCAAGCACGCTAGCAAGCTTGCTAGCACGCCAGCTAGCACGCCAGCTATTCAACCTTATGATTCTCTTGAAGCCATCCGGAAGAAAGTTAAGCAACTTGGTAAGGATGTTGTCTTTATCCGGATCACGCCGGAAGAAAAACATGAGCTCGGGTCAATCGTCTATTCTTTTAGCGAACTCTATCGTGAGGAGGGTCGGAAGACCTCAGAAAATGAGGTTGCCCGGATTGCCTTGAACTTTCTCATGCAAGACTATAGAGAAAACGGTAATAATAGCATTCTAGCTAAAGTGCTAGCGGCCCTGAATGCTTGATAGCTTTCAAGCTAGCATGCTAGCAATAATTTATGAACAGCGCAAAAGAAATCTTAGAAAAACACACAATAGTCGTTTTGAACGAAGCGCTGAAACGTGGCTTCACCCAAATTCCCCGATATATCCTTCGCGATAAACGTTTGTCTTTTGGTGCCCGATTGACTTATGGAGAATTGCTCAGCTATGCCTGGCAGGATGATAGCTGTTTTCCGGGACAAGAAAGAATCGCTAAAAATTTGGGAGTAACCAGAAAAGCTGTAAATAGTTATTTATCTGAACTGAAACAAACGAAATATATTGCCTGGGAGAGAAGGGGATTGGGAAAAACCAATATTTATTACATCCTCGATTTTAAACCCCTAGAAATTGAAGCTGATGTAACCAAGGGGTTACATCAAGATGTAACCGGTAGCGGACATCTGGATGTGAACTAGCGGTGACACTAATAATAAACAGTATTAAAAAGACTCAGAATAATACAAACAGCTTACGAACATTATCATTTTTTTATTCGAAAGATGAAATTCAAGTGGGGTCAAACAAATTTATAGTTTTACCGTTACGAAGGTTCAACTCCCCCCATCTCCACCTTTTCGTTTTCGTATTAATCGCCAGATGGTTACTAATAGAATACCCATCCCAATAAAAAACATTAAAATCCATGGCCATAATAATTGATCTGCTGCTCCAGTATTAGCGGCAGCACTATAAGGTAACTCAGTTCCGGGAATTTCAGTAACTGTTGGAGTAAATACTTCTCCTGCTCCTGTATTTGCTACCAACATTGTACTAACAGGAGTTAAAAGAACTTCTGTAGGCGTAGGTTGCATGGCAATGATAGTAGCATGAACCATTGCAACTACAGTATCTTCAAGATGGGGTGTAGGGGTGGCGGTAGAGGTCGGTATAGGTGTGGGGATTTGAACTGCATACCAGGGGAATCTCGAACCGATAACCCACCCAGAGAATAGCACTGTTGCAAGACCAATAATTAATATTATCCAAACCCTATTAATTTTTATTGCCGGACTCTTGTTGTCTAAAAGGGAATTAAGTTCCTTCCAATTGTGTACCCCAAAATCATGCAGAATCTTTGAGTTGTATGTATTGAGAAATGTAGATTCGCTGACATGCATCTTTAAAGAAGATTCTTCAACACTTAATCCCTGCCTTCTCAGATCAAATGCCTGTTTTTCTTCTTTATTGAAGCCATCCAATATCCGATTTATTTCTGCCTGATTCATAGAGGCCTTTAGAGCTTAACTGGAGTCTATTTAGAGGATAAGTAGGTTAATCTTGAATCGGCCTGGCCAAAACTATGCTTCAGAAAAAGGAGAAAAAGTATGCCACAAACTGTTCGTATCAACAACCGTATCACTTGGGTAGTGGCCGAACCTGGCCAACCCCGCACCGGCAAGGGGATAACGCTGGATTTATCCAAGCCGATTATACCCACAAAAACAGAAGAGTGGATTTTAAAAACATCTTCTGTCATGTGGGAAAAAACGGCGACCAAGATCGGGCAGATCAAGCTCCCCGACAAAGAACAGGTAGGTGAAGTACTGGCCCTTATTGGGGCCTGTATCGGACCATTCCTGGTCTTTGCTGCCAGTGTGGGTGAAGTACTGGTGGCTTCGATGCTGTCAAGTATCTGCTTCTAGGAGGAAATATGAAAGACTATGCCGGGACCATCCTAAGGGGAATAATAACAATCATCTTCCTGTCAGTCAGTTCAGTCTTTGCGTTGATAGGAAGCACATGGGGAGAGTCAGACCGGATGGCCCGGCTCTTTGAGATCCAGTTGGATAAGAGGCTAGGGGGGAGCCTCTACTGGCCTCTCCGCTTATTCGCTTTTTTCCTTGAATTATTAATCCTGATGGTTTTATTTCACATCTTTTTTGTGACAATTGTGCGGTGGCTTTAAGATTGTATAGTGTGGAGCAAAATCAAAGTACATGAATTTCCTCCACATCCTTAAGAGGCCAAAATGACAGCACATTATTACATATCCGAGAAGGCGTTATTGTTAGTGGCTCAGGTTTTAAATTGGTTTACGAAGGAGCATTTAATAGCTTGGTTTTTTGGCGACACTAAGAGAAGCCGCAGGATTGAGGTTTTATTACTCCGCCTTGTAAGGAAAGGAAAATTAATTGCAAGGAAATTCGGAAAACGGATCGTATATATCGTTCCCCGGTTAGCTCGGAATAGTAACCCGCAAATTGAACATGGGCGTGGGGTAACAGAGGGCCTAGTCCGATTCTTTATTTCTGATAGGTCAGCCGAGATTATCCCTGCAAGGAAATTCAATGGCTTTGGGGTCAGGCCTGAATGGGGAATGAAGGTAGGAGATAAGATTTTCTTATATGAATTTTGCACCAAAGATAATTCTGCCCGGCTTGGAGTTTTAAAAACGAAGATCAACGCCTACTCCAAAATGAACCGAATTGTAATATTTATCATGGATATTTCAAGAGAGTCTGTTGTAGAAATAATCAAAAAGCTCAAACCAGAAGGCAGTTTTATGTTTACCGATTACGAGACTTTTAAAAGCGTTCCCTTAGGTGAACAATTTACTGCACCCATTTATATCTGGGGAGATGACTTAAATGTTTACCCTCTCAGACATGAACCTACTCACCAAAATCCTATTTGGTAAATTACCGCCGGCCAAAGTGACCGAGAGTTATGATGACCTGTCTCCTGAAGGACTGACAATGGGTACTTTAATTGTTGGCCGGCAGGGGACTGGCAAGACCTCCTCACTAGCCCGTCAGATCGTAGACCACTTCATAAATTACCCTAATGAGGCGGTGTTTGTTCTGGATTGGTCAGGATCAATCACAGATGCCATCCTTACACTTATACTCCAACTGCCGGCTGAAGCTCATGAAAAGGCCGTGAAGCGTCTAATTTACGATGAATTAGGGAACAGGGAGTGGGTTGTACCATTTCCAGAATTTACGGATGAATTTGGAACATATGAGGAACAGGTACAACGGGTAAGCACCAACCTGGCTAAACTGGCTCCGGCTTTGGTTCTAAATGCGCCATTATTAGGAGGTCTGGGAATCAGGGAAATTGCTCCACAGATATTCCGACTGATATGCGCTATCTCCAATGAAAATAACGAGTCCTGGCAGATAACGGAAGCCAAGAGACTAATCATTGATGAAAACCTTATGAGGAGAGCACTAAAAATTTACGGCTACAAAGTCCCAGAGGCCAAATATTTTCTGGAGAATATCTATCTTGCGATCAAGAACTCGGAAAGGGAATTGAGAACTTACGCTTTGCTCTCATTATTGGGCACGATTGAACCCAGAGAGACCAGAGCCAGGATCGGCTACTATAGGGCCGGCTGGACCCCCAAAGAAGTGATCGACAAAGGCATGATGGTGATTGTGAATGGGGCGAACATGATAAATCAGAGAAATGCCCAACACTACCTATTTACTCAGCCTTATTCAGTGATTATGGGTGAGATCAACAAAAGAACACCCGGAAATCCTGACGACCAACCTGTGAGCCTAGTGCTGGATGAGGTTTATTCCCTAATTGGTATTCCCGGCATGGCAGAAGAGATCGGGATGATCAGCCCTCTTTATAGGAGCAGGAAGTTACAGCTTTATGTAGTGATCCAGTCTCTCTCTCAACTTGCCAAACCCTTGGATGAGCAGATCTGGTCTCTGGGTAACAAGGTGGTGTTTGCGATGGAGAACAAAGAAGAAGCGGAGAGGATAGCGCACCAACTTTTTAAATACGACCCCAGATATATGAAACAGCCGGCCAAGTCACAAACGCAGAACAACATTACCGAGCCAGAGGCCGGCCAGGACAGAATAATCGCCGACTGGATTCAAAACCTGAAGTTCAGAGAGTGCCTAATGAGAAGGTTTTACAGTGAAAGGAAACTTGATTCTCAGGTAAGGCACGTTTTAAAAACACGAGAATTTCCTACCCGCCCTCTATCGACCACTCTCTATGAATTCAAAGATAATCTGCTCAGAGAAAGAGCCGTGAGAGTTAGAGACGCTTTGGAAGTTATCAATCAAAGAAAGCTAGCTACTACCGTCAATAATTCTGTACCACAACTCTAGAACCTTAAAAACTAAATATCTCTTCCCCCTATGGCTTATCCGGGCATTAGACCCGTTATGAGCAGGCCATGAGCCAAGAAAGGGGGTGATGATGTGAGGCTGTTGACAAACACGTTGCTGAAACGATTTGCCAAAGTCGGCGAACAAGATATTCCCAACCCGATTATTGTGGCGAAGTTCTTCAATCCTTGCGGGAGGGGAACCTGGTACGCCACCTGTTATATCCCTGAAGAAAGGATATTTTTCGGGTGGGCGGAAATAGTACCCGGCTGCGGCGAGTGGGGCTACTTCTCACTAGACGAATTGCAGGCCTATAAAGGCCCTTTAGGTATAGGCATTGAACGTGACCTGTACTGGCGAGAAAAGCACGCCGATGAAGTAATCCCCAAGTAATCTTATCACGGCCTTAGTCATCATTCTTGGCTCTGGCCGTGATCTTGGCTTTATCGGCCTAGAGCCGTTAAGGCACCAGGAAGGGGGTGACTCACAATGGCTGAAACCAAACCGGACATCCGTAAGGAGGTGGCAATAATCATGGAAGGAGTGCTGAATGGACTACTATCCATTCCATTCCCCGATCAATTCGCCACTCCGGACGGAAATCCCGAGTACATCACTTCTCACTGGTGTGAGAAGTGCAAGAAGTACCACCGGGTGTATTCGTCCTAATCAGTCGGCCAGGTGGGTCACTCCCGCCTGGCCAAGAAAACATGTTACTTGAGAAAGATTATAGCAGGAGGTATCTATGTTTAAAAATATCGAACTACAACCAATACCGCAACAAGAAAAGTGGCAACTGGCAGAAAACCTGTCAAAGGTGTTTATCCAGAGGCTGGATTTGTATGCCCGTCAATTGGACGATGGGAGATATGTCTGCGTCTATCGGAGATTCTCAGCCGGCCTGATGTTTTCGCATTTGCAAGGCGATATGACCTTAGGCGCATATTTGTTGGACGGCAACAATCAGGCGAGGTTTACCGTACTCGACGCTGACGACGAGCAGGGATTTGACCATCTCAAAGTGATTGCCGGCGATTTGGCGAAACACGACATTCCTTCATATCTTGAAGCTTCCCGCCGAGGAGCTCACTTATGGTTTTTCTTTGAAGAAAGCGTGCCTGGTTCGTTAGCCAGAGGGTTTGGTCGGGCTTTAGAAAAAGAGTACCGCCTCGATCTGGAGGTCTATCCCAAGCAGGAAGCCCATGGACAAGGCCCTGGATCTTTAATCCGGGTTCCCTTTGGCATTCACCGGAAAACCGGCATGGTCTATGGATTTCCCCAATTGGGAGGCCTCAGAGAACAAATAGAAACATTAACCAATCCGCAAAAGATACCGGTTGCTATAGTAGAGACCTATCAATACCACGAACCAAAACACGAATATCACACGCCCGAGGGATTGAAATCCATCCCCTTAGCCGAGTTCATCAACAAGTACGTTGAGCTCCGGCCAGTTGCTTCCGGATTTATCGGACAATGCCCCTTCCATGACGATAATGTACCCAGTTTCGGGATCAATGTTGAAGGCAATTACTGGCATTGTTTTGCCGGCTGCGGGGGAGGGGATATTGTCAGTTTTTGGATGCGTTATAAAGGCATTGATTACCGGCAAGCCTTTGAGGAATTGAACGGCCTGAAATAAAGGCAACCAACCAGGAGCAAGAGTGACCGCATTACGAGCAGTTGAAACAGCCAAAACCACCAGGACTGAATTTATAGAGCGTCTGAACGAGTACCACCTCAGAAGCGGGTTATCCATGCGGGAAGTGGCTCAGGCTTGCGATCTTGATCCCACATATGTTCACTATATTTTAAAAGGGGCACGCAGGCCTCAGCGGGATGTAATCATCGCCATGGGATTTGCATATGGTCTGGACCGCCTAGAAGTGGACGAATTGCTGCTTCTGGCAGGCCTGCCGCCAATTGGTCGTTATTTTCTCAGAGAGTATCGACAAACTAATGCAATTCAGAAGCCTGTCTAGGCCTTACTCTTGTTGGCGCATTTTCGGACGACCACGCCTGATAGCCCGGAAATTCAGGTTGTCCATCGGACTGAACCGACGATGTTTTTCCTTAACATCCCCGGAGGCCAGATTGACATATTTGCGGGTCATCTCAAGGGAGGTATGTCCCAATATCTTTTGCAAGCTGAAAGCATCACCACCATTAACGAGGTACTGAACGCTGAACGTGTGCCGGCAGGCATGGGGATGGAAATTCGGGACGTTGGCCGCAATCTTTATTCTTCTAAACATTTGCTCCACTGTATTTCGGGTCAAAGAAACCCCATCCGCACTCAGGAATAAATAGTCTTCATCGTGGGGATTGACCGGTTCCGGCCGTTCCCGGGTAAGGTATTCGATCAGCGCCTTTTTTGAATTAGTCCCTATGGGAACTTTTCGTTCCTTACTGCCTTTACCAAAGACAGTCATCTCGCCGATAGTGAAATCGACTTTAGAGAGTTTCAAGTTGACGAGCTCATCCAGGCGGATACCGGTATCCAGAAAGATCATGACTATGGCGAAGTTTCGTAATCTCTCGAGCGTGCGATCCAATGCCACAGACAGCACTCTCTCAATCTCATCCGGTCGCAGAGGTTCCGGAAGAATTTTGGGAAGCTGGGGCAGTTTCAGCCGGCGCATCACGTTTTCTTCCAGATAACCCTCTTCATACGCCCATGTGGAGAAAGACCGGATTGCCCGGCCTAACCCATGGATATAGTGGGTTTTCAGTTTACCCTCTTTTTCCTTATGGTTAGGGTGGTTTTCATAAAGGGTTCGCCGCTGTAGCAGATACCGCAGGTAATCCCTGCCATCATCAACCGTCAGGTCTTGCAGCTTGGTTATGTCTGTGTTTGTCCGTTGGATATAAACATTGAAGTACAACAGCCGAGGCCTCAGCCAGCCAATATAGCGCGGACTTTTGCCTTCGGTTTCCAGCGTAGCCAGGTACAAATCAATTGCTTTATCTATGGTGATCATCATCAGATCCTTTGCTCTTGTTGCTGACATAGTACATCTCCTTTTCTTCAAATTGGTTGACTTGAATTGACCAGAATTGACTGGTGTTGACTAAAAGTGACCGAAAAAATGGCTGGTGATAATTAAGCAAGTCCGTTGTAATTCTGATTTATTACAGGTTTTGGTTAAAGATCAAAAATTAGCGGAAATGGGACGGTTAAACGAAAAAACCTGCCTTTTGGCAGGTCCTTTAGAGAAATAAGCCCTATTTTGACCCCTAAAGTGGGTCAAAGTTGAAAATTAGTGAGCGTGAAGAGGCTCGAACTCTTAACCAACGGCTTAAAAGGCCGCTGCTCTACCATTGAGCTACACGCCCGAGGGGGCAAATTCTATCATGCCGCCGTGGATGCGTCAACGGACTCGAAGCGGAACTCGAAAGTGACATAGCCCTCTGCGGACAGAAACAGGCGAGAGCCAGACTTCGCTCAGATCCGTTAATCTTTTAAGAATCCCTTGACAGAGATTTAATGTACAATATTTATGCCATCTTCAATATGCTGAATTGCATTTTTTCCAGTTAAGGGAGGCTGCCATGGGAAGCGCTCTGAGGGATATTGTCTTGTAGGGAAGGGGAGATTGGAGGGTCAGAAAGATGCTTAAAACAAGCGCAGGGCAGAAGAGCTCGACCATCCTGACGATACGACTGGGATTGGTGCTGACCCTCTTGGCCAGCCTGATCGGTTTTGTGGCCGCCTCGGCAAGTGATGAGACCTGGTCAGCGCTGGGCAATGGAATGAATGCGGATGTCTATGCGCTGGCTCTTGACAGTGCCGGGAACCTGTATGCCGGGGGAAGTTTCACCAGCGCTGGAGGAACACCTGCTAATCGCATTGCTGAATGGGACGGCAGCGCCTGGCTGCCGCTTGGCAGCGGCATGGATGCAGAAGTTTATGCACTGGCGACAGACGGACGGGGGTACCTGTACGCCGGGGGAAATTTCACCAGCGCAGGTGGCGAGACGGTCAACCGGGTTGCCAAATGGGATGGGACAGCCTGGACAGCACTGGGCAGCGGCATGAATGCGGAGGTCTATGCCCTGGCAGTATCCGGTAGCGGGGATCTGTATGCTGGTGGATCTTTCACCAGCGCGGGCAGCATAACCGCAAACCGGATCGCCAAATGGGATGGTACGGCCTGGTCGGAAGTGGGCGGAGGAACGAGCGGCCGGATCAATGCTTTGATATTCGACACGGCCGGGAACCTGTACGCGGGCGGGAGTTTCACCAGCCCGGCAGGTCGGATAGCCAAATGGGATGGCGCTGCCTGGTCATCCCTGGGAAGCGGGGTGAGCAACTCTGTCCGTGCTCTGGCATTGGACGGGAGTGGTAACCTGTACGCCGCGGGGAGTTTCACATCCGCCAGCGGGGGT
>Ga0209777_10001393_pt1 | contig 35161 bp, 28 predicted proteins | sample FrelakmetHBP12HB_FD_187147 | JGI IMG/M metagenome (GOLD analysis project Ga0209777, IMG submission 187147) | Freshwater lake sediment microbial communities from the University of Notre Dame, USA, for methane emissions studies -HBP12 HB (SPAdes)... | ecosystem: Environmental > Aquatic >...
TTGAAATTGGAAGGCGTCAGTCGGATTCCTAACTTGAAGGCGCAATGAGCCGTGGCTGGTATGGTTGAAGCGATCAGCCGCTAAGAGGACATAACTACTTGTGCCCCCCCCGTTGTCCCGAGCGGTGGAGAACAGCCCGCCGGAATCGATCTCGTCGCCGATCCAGAAGTTCGCGGCCCGAACTGGATCCTTTTTCTGGTTGGTGTGAACAGAGAAGTCATCGGTCCAGAACTCGAGGGTGCCAGGGTATTCCACTGCCATTCCATAGGTGTAGGGTGCAATCAGAAGGTCCATCGCGCCGGATATATCGGGGGTAGCACGAGAGAGCCGAAAGTGCATCTGTGTGCCTGCCTCGTGGATCGAAGAGTGGACGCTATCCAAGTTGTCCGGCAGGATAGCTGCCTGGCCGTATTGCGCGGGGAGATTACCCACTGTGGTCCCTGTCGTGGCGAAAAGATTGGAAACGGTCAAAGGGCCAGTGAAGACGTTCGCGTTGGAAAGGCTGGCGAAGGCGCTGGCGGGCAGGCCGCCCAACAGGCTGGCGTTCAGGTTCGGAACTTGGGTCGCGGAATTCACCACCAGGGGAGCAACTCCCGAAGGGGCTGCTGAAACCAACTGGCTTCCTGTGATCTGCCCCGTCGCGCTGACATTGCCGCTGCCGTCCACGCTGAACCTCGGCTCGCCATTCCTCGTCCCGCTCAAGATGGTTCCACCCACCGTGTTATCAAACCGCCCCGCGATGCCGGAGGGACTCCTCGCCACACCGAACACTCCCACCGTCGCCCCCGTCGCCGCCGTCGCCTCGCCCCGCACTCCAGTCCCAGTGGTGTTTGTCGTCTTCCCCCAGATCCCCATGTACCCCGCCGAGGTTGCCAACTCCCCCGCCCCGCTCCCGTTCTGTGTTGCCTGCAGGAGCGGCCCTCCCGTCGCCCCGCTGAACGCCCCACTGGGCCCCGTGAGCGCCCCGGAGGAGGAAACTTGGAACTGTCCAGAGGGCCCGACCGAGAGCATTGCCAAGTCCGATGCGTTCCCAATGCTGACGTCGCCGGTCCCCCATATCGTAAGATCCGGCGTAGGAGATTGGGTCCCCGTCTGAAACTGGAACTTGTCAGTGCTCGCGACTACTTGAAATAGCATGGAACCGAAGTCAGCACCTCCGGCACAGCCCGACGGCGGATAGGCGGTCATAGTCAACGATGCAAATGAGGTGGCAGGACTGCGGGTGTTGTGCACCGTCGTGCAAAGGCCACCTGCGTCGTGCTCATCCCCAACCCAGAACTGAGCTTGGTGACCTGTGGGGTTGCTGAGTATTTCTGTCGCTCCGGTCGCAAGTTGCAGCACTGCAGGATATTCAATATTCATGCCGTAGTTGTAAGGCGTGATCATCAAATGCTGGGTTGATGCGAGTTGTCCGGGAAGGGGGGCGGCCCTCGAAAGCCGCAGATGGACCTGCGAACCCTCCTCGTAGTAGATGGAGTGAACGGTGTCCTGGTCAGCCCTCATGACAACGAACTCGCCGTTGCTGCTTGCGAGCTGCCCGGGAGCCTCCCGCAACCCGCCTCGGACATCGAGGGTGTTCGCCGGGGTGGTCGTTCCAATTCCCATGCCGCCTGTGCCGTTGAAACCAAGTGTCGGAGGAGCGGCTGAGCCATCTTTGAATTGCCAGGCAAAAGGCGAACCGGACCCCCAACTCCCAGCACCCGCGGTGTAGGCAGCGAAGGCGCTGGCGGGCAAGCCGCCCAACAGGCTGGCGTTCAGGTTCGGAACTTGGGTCGCGGAATTCACCACCAGGGGAGCAACTCCCGAAGGGGCTGCTGAAACCAACCGGCTTCCCGTGATCTGCCCCGTCGCACTCACATTGCCGCTGCCGTCCACGCTGAACCTTGGCTCGCCATTCTTCGTCCCGCTCAAGATGGTTCCCCCCGCCGTGTTATCAAACCGCCCGCCGATGCCGGAGAGGCTCCGGGCCACACCAAGCACTCCCACGCTAGCCCCCGTCGCCGTCGTCGCTTCTCCCCGTACCCCGGTTCCGCTCGTGTTTGTCGTCTTCCCCCAGATCCCCATGTACCCTGCCGAAGTGGCCAGTTCCCCCACCCCATCCCTAGCAGGCTGCACTACTTGCAGGGGCACCCCTGCTCCCGTCGACCCGCTGAACATCCCAGAACTCGCCGCAAGCGCCCCGCTGACGCTGACACTCCCCGTCACACTTTGGTTGCCGCTGAAACTATTGCCTTGGTCCAGCCGAGCGTAGTTGGCCGCTGCAGTGCCACCCAAGTTGCTGGCACTAGTCGCCGTATTGGCGTTGCCGGTGATGTCGATCCCATAGCTGCCGCTCAACTGGCTTCCCCCCACCGTGCCGCTGATCTGCGAGAACGTGTAGTCGCCTGCACCGGGCATCACACCTCCCGTACGTCCGTTGAACCCTGTCACACCAGCGTTGCTGATGGTGTTGCCGCTGATGGCAATCCCCGTCCCTGCCGCCAATGCACTCTGCGCCCCTGGAAAAGCCTGCCCCGGCGCAAACGTAATCACTCCCGAATTGTTGATCGACAGCCCCGTCTCCGTCGGCGTGGCACCCGCGGACCCGAACAGCAGATTCAGGCTGGCCGTGTTCCCCGACCCGTTCCCTTCCGCCTGCCACCGGAAGAGTTCATTGACCGGGCTCCCATTGGCAAACGATGACGCCACCCAGTCGAGCGGACTGGATTTCGCCGGGTGGCCAGAGGTGGCCGTAGCCGTCATGGGCAGGACCACGCCAGCGGCGCTTACCGGCCCACTGAAGTTCCCTGTTGTTGCCGTGAGCACGCCGCTCAGACTCGCCGAGGTGGCGGTGAGCGAGCCCGTGGCGGTGACGTTGCCGCTGCCGTCCACGTTGAACCTCGGCTCGCCGTCCCTCGTCCCACTCAAGATGGTTCCACCCACCGTGTTATCAAACCGCCCTGCGATGCCGGAGAGACTCCTCGCCACGCCGAACACTCCCACGCTCGCCCCCGTCGCCGCCGTCGCTTCGCCCCGCACCCCAGTTCCGCTCGTGTTTGTCGTCTGCCCCCAGATCCCCATGTACCCCGCCGAGGTTGTCAGTTCCCCCACCCCATCCACAGCAGGCTGCACCACTTGCAGGGGCGCGCCTGCTCCCGTTGACCCGCTGAACATCCCAGAGCTCGCCGCAAGCGCCCCAGAGGAAGAAACCGTGAATTGTCCAGAGGATCCGACCGAGAGCATTGCCAGGTCCGATGCGTTCCCAATGCTGACGTCGCCGGTCCCCCATATCGCAAAATTTGTCTTGGGTGCGACGCCCGTTCCGGTCTGAAACTGGAAACTGTCCACGCTGGATCCAACCCGGAAGAGCATCGAGCCAAAATCCCCCCCGGACTGGCAGGCCCCGTAGCCGTACGGTTCGACGGCGAGCAGCGAGAAGGACGTTGCGGGGCTCCCCGTGTAGTGAGTGGTGTGGCAAAGCCCCCCGCCGTCGCGTTCGTCAGCGACCCAGAACTCCGCCTGTGTGCCGCTGACGTAAGGCATCACTTCGCTCGCCCCCGCCTGAATTTGGAACACGCCCTTGTGCTCAAGACTGAAACCATATTTGTAGGGAGCAATCAGCAGGTCTGTTGCTCCAGGATAACCTACAGGGGCTGACGCCATGCTAAGGCGAATATGTGGGTTGGCGCCCTCTTCCGCATTGACGGAGTGAACCGTATCTTTATCGGCCTCCATCACAACGAATTCCCCGCTGGTGGTGGCTAGCTGCGCAGGAGCTTCTCTCAATCCGCCTCGGATGTCGAGCGTGTTCGCCGGGGTGCTCGTGAGGATGCCCACGGCACCTGCGGAGTCAAAAATGTCGGAGTTGACGAGGGTTGTCGGGTTGGAGAATACGGGCACGTAATTCGCCGTACCGGTCCCCGAAAGCATAGCAGTGCTCTTGGAAGGACTTGTTCCCGAGGTCAACGAGTCGCCCGCCTTTCCATTGCCTAGCGTGCTGAGGATCGGCCCTTTTGAAGTTGGCGGGGCACCTCCGCCGGATGTGTAATTGTCGCCCGGGGCTAAGGCATAGGCGGAGGCAGGCTTTCCCCCCAACATCTCCGCGTCTCCCGCCTTAAACGCATAGGGCACACTGACCAGCAGTATGCGCGGCTGTTCTGGCGAATCGCCCACCGAGACCCCTAGCCAGCGAGCCTCGCCGGATTGAAACAGCTCCATCGGCAAACCTAGTTCTCGCGTCACTCCCAACAGTACCGTGTAGTGGCCGTGCTCGTTGGCCCGGACGGTTTGGGTCTCCTGCCAGAGAGGCTCGCCATTGTTCTGGTCCTTATAGATGCTGAAGCTGACGTCCACCGGCCCAGTCAGAGGCTTGTCGGCGTTGTCGTTCACCACGCCGCTATAGCGCATCAGGGGAGGAACCAAGACTGCGGCTGCTGGTGGTGCAGGCGCAACCGGTCCGCTCTGAGACGCTGACACCTTGTCAGTGGGATTTGACTCCTGCTGCGCGACGGCATTCCCGCCCAGGATCACACCAAGACAGATTAGCGTTGCGTTCGCGATTTTGCTAAGCCCCCTCATTGCAGCCCTACCCCCTTTTGTATTGAATTGGAAACGCACGGGTTATCCTGAGTTCTGCGCAGCGATACGGAATAAGTCCTGTAGCTAATTAGGTGCTGAGGATTATACGTGATGGCCATACGATGTCAACGCCGACTTCTTGGAATTGTCTTTAGGGGAAAAACGTCCGCCGCCCGCCGGAGCCGGGCCGTCAATGAGCCTTCGGGCAGGCGGCGATAGAGTGTGGGGCTTGAATGCAGCCGTTCGGGGCCGGTGGGTCTTCGCTGATGGTCCCCCTCTTACGCTCTCCTTCCGACCAGGGCAAGGGCGTCCTCGGAATGAAAAAGGTCGGGCAGCGCGCCCGCTGCGAGGAGAGCGAGCCGAACGAAGCTATCGGCCACCCGCGCGAAATCAGGACATCAGTACAGCTTGTAATCCCGCACGGCGACGCGCCCTGTGCCCTGGTCGGAGACGGGGGCATCGCCCGCAGTCCCAAAGTCTCTGCCCGCTACCCCGAATTCGTTGCCGGATATTTGGTAGTGGTCGGAAGCACCCGGGGCCACTGAAATCTGCCGGCGCGGGATGTTTGGGTATGCTGTGCGCCGGAAGGTGTTGTTCTTCACGAACCAGTCGCTCACGCCGGACGCCACGGAAATCGCGTCATAGACTCTGTTCCCGGCCTGGGAGGTGTCCGTAATTGTGTTGCCATCAAAAAGGACCCGCGTGCCACCGGAAAGAGCCAGGGCGCTGTGTTTCATCGAAACCATGTGGCAGTTTGTGATTTTGATGTCTTGTCCACCGGTAATGACGAAGGCGTTCTGCGCCGAGGCAAAGTAGGCTCCATCGAAGGTGATGTCCTTCCCATCATTAATGACCACGGTGTCGTAGGTCCCCAATTTCCCCTCGGTGAAGGTCCCAATGAACTTGAGGTACTGCGGCATCGCGCCGTGCAAGGTATTGCCGATAATGATGGGACCTGGACCTTGGGAGTTCGTGAATTCGACGCCATCCACACCAGTGTCAAACTCGGCGGCTGCTCGGGTGTAGGTAACCGTGTTGGCGACCAATGCATTGCTGACCCCGAGCCCACTGACGGTGCCCTCGGTCGCCTGCATGAACCAGATGCGATGGATAGTCACCCCGCCTGGCACGTGAATATTGTCGTAGCTCCACACCCCGCCACGGGATTCAAGATGCACGAAAACATCGTACCAGTTCCCCATAATACGGACGTTGTGAACCAGTCCTTGGTCGAGATTGGTGGCGTTGAGTGCCGCGCCCGATGACTTGGCGGTGCCGGCCTGGAGGCTCACGCCCTCGATGCGCGTGAAGCTGTAGGTCTGCGTCGGGGCGTCGGGATTGGAAATGAAATCGCCGCCTGTCCCATTGGACACGAGGGTGGACATCAGTGGGTTGTCCCCCACCAGGCTCACTCCGCTCGCCCGGATTCTGATGCCCTTGCCGGCGGCAAAAGCCAAGCTGCCCATCGGCAACAGGAGAGTGATCCGCCTGTTGATGACAAGATCGTCTGCAGACGACTGGGATCCGCTTAGCCCCCTGGCGTCCACGACCCCGTAATCTCCAGCAGCGGCGATAGCTGCGGTAATTTTGGCGCCGGCGTCGGCACCGGGAAACTGGTCGGCGGTTACCACCTTTCCCCAAACTGGTGCGGCAACCATTGCCGCCATAATGATCGTTTGCAAGAACTTGTTTTTCATTGCAAAAGCCTCCTCCATCAAATTGGCTGTGCGTGTCCCCTTCCGTGCCGAACGGCGGGGCCGGAATTCAAGAAACCTCTACCCCCTCGCCCGGCCCGCGCCCACTGCCCAAAAGGTCGTCCCTAGAATCTTGCAAGTGATGCGAGGCACGCCAGGTTAACATCGCGACGTCCACCATCACGGCTGTTTTGTGTAGAAGATACAGAGGCTTAGTCGGCCAATCACCCGCTGGCGGGAGGCAAAGCACGCCGGAACGCCGCCCCACGTGGAAGAAGCGCCCGCCGGGCGGAGCGAGCCCCTGCAACCGCCTGAGCGGCAGTTCTCGGAGGCCGAACCAACCAAGCGCTGGCCAAGCCAAGCACTACAAAGAGCCAAGTCGGTACCTCGCAAATCTTGAAAGTGAAAAAAGCCATGAAACTCGTGTAGCAGAGGCTCGTCCAGGCAAAGTACGCCAACGGTCTTTTCAGTCGGAGCAGATACAGTCCAAAGGCATCCATGCCAAAGGTTTGGATTAAAATACCTATGAAAAGAAGAGGCATGCCGCCATCGCGATAAAATGGGTCCAGAAAGGTGCTGACGTTTGTAGAGAAAGGGAGGAACAAGAAAGGTTTGATTTGACTGGGGGGCTCGCTGACTGCCTTCAACGTGGCCAACACCTTGAAGAGCGGATAAAAGGTGTTTTCGGGCGGGAAGCTGACGCGCACGCCGTGAGTGAGTATGTGATTTAAGTAGGCAAAGCCGCCACAGCCGTAAAAATAGAAGTTCTGGAAAAAAGGCCGAAGGTCTTGGGCAACGAACCCTGTCAACTCCGGCAGCTTGTCGATCCAGAGCGCAATGCTCCAGAAGAGGACGACTATACCCAGCACTACGACCAGTCCCCCTTTCAGGACGTTCCTGAAGTGCGGCTTCGGCGACGCTACCAGAGCCATCAGGACGGAGTAGAACACCACCATAGTGGGCCTCATTCGGCCGAGCCACAATAGGTTCGCTGCAAACTGGGCGCCCGCGGGAATCAGCCACCATCGAGGCAATTGCTTGCGGACAACCCAAAAGATGGTAAGCCCAATAGCAATCCAGCCAAAATAGCCTAATTGGGTACCCAAAGACCTTGTGTATTCCCCCTCGTTGCGAACATACCAGGGTTGGGTGTCAACCAGGTACTTGAACCCGCTCAGCCCTCCGGCGACGCTTCCGAACTCGCGCATATACTGGATTGTCGCGTAGAAGCCAACAACATGGAGAGCCGCAATGAAGGCCTTGTAGAAACCTGTCAGCCCCTGCCCGGTCCCCTCACCCATCCGCAGGGCTCCCATGTGAGTGCCGATCCAGCTTCGGTAATAGCGCGAATAGACGAAGATGGACGCAATGAAGGCCAACTCCACCAGGAAGAAAATAACGATGGAAAGCGGTTGGTCGTCGTTCCAGTCCATGAACCGGGCGAAGTACAGGATGAGCCAAAACCCCCAGGTGAGCGCTCCGTAGAAGCTCGGCATGAACAGAAGGGTATGCAGGGGGGCCGCATGCGTCTCGAGTTCGTTCTTTCGCATCGGTTCAAGCCCCTGATCGCGAGGCTTGGGGCGCCTACGGTACGGGGTCCCCGTCTTCGATTTAGACCACATCAGGGCCATAAAGAGGTTCCGACTAGGGCGCTTTCGCCCCCTCGCCACATTTCGCTCCGTGGGGATTCCTCGTCTCGCGCCCTCGCCCCACTATGCCCCGCCACATTGTGCTAAAATAAAGAGCGGCCGGAGTCTCCAAACTAGTAATACGATCGTCCACCGGTGCAGGCCTGCTGAACGCGAACGACACCAGCAGGATGCCAGTAATACACAGCAAGAACCTTCTTGCTAGTTGGTCGCGAACGAGTGTAGCACGAAGAGAAAATGCCTGCAATGCCTGCGGCCAGGACCTCTCCCATTCTGCGGCGATATATCTTGACGTTTGTGACCCAGGTGTCGGTAGCCGCCTGTAGCCTCTTCAACAACTTCCTCACCGCGCGAGCGCTTGGGCCGGAAGGCAAGGGGACCGTCTACCTCATTATCTTGCTGTGCAACGTCCTGGTGTATGTTTTTATGGCGGGCTTGGACCAGGCCATGATCTATCATATTGGCCGGAACCTTTTTCCGCGTGAGCGTATCCTGCGTACCGCCACCACCCTCGGATTGCTGGGCAGTGGGTTAAGCGTCGGGACCTTCTTGGCGTTTCCCGCGTCCTGGCGTCAGGCAATCGCCCGAGGGCTTTCCGGACCGCTGGAAGTAATTGCGCTGGTAGGAGTGCCACTCCTGTTCGTAGGTACGGTCTGGACGTGTTTCGCACTGGCACTCAACCGCATAGGACTCTACAACATTCTCAAATCGGCGCCGATCCTGGTTTATACGCTGCTGCTAATTGCCGCTTACTACTCCCTTCCCCATCGAGTCATGGTGTTTGCGTTGGCTTGGCTGACCAGCATCTTTCTCGCCTGCGTCGCGATCTTTGTGATAGTCAATCGCGAGGTTCCAATCCGCCCGGGTCTTGACAGAGCATTCGCCCTGCGGGGCACGGCTTTTGGCCTGAAAACTCATCTCGGCACGCTTCTGCAGTTCTTCAACTATCGTTTTGACGCCTTCCTGGTGAACTACTGGTGGGGCGGGGCGCAACTGGGGCTCTATTCTGTAGCTTTTGCCATCGCCGAGATCCTTTGGTATATCCCCCAGTCGGCTTCCACAGTCATCGGCCCGGAGGTGCCGCGGCGGGATATCGAGGGCGCGAATCGCCTCACTTCTTGGACTTGCCGTAACGTGCTCTGGGTGACAGCGGGGAGTGCAGTAGTTCTCTATCTTGTGGCTCGCCCCCTCATCGCCAACCTCCTCCCGGCCTTCGTTCCCTCAATCCCCGCACTCGCCCTCCTTCTTCCCGGGGTGGTCACGATGTGTGTTAGCCGGGTCATTGCGAGTGACCTGATCGGGCGAGGCAAGCCTCTGCTTTCAACCTACGTCGCCGGGGTGACCGCTGTGCTCGCGGCGGTGCTTTACTTTTGGTGGATACCGAAATACGGGATGCGCGGCGCCGCACTCGCCTCTACAGTGATCTATAGCTTCAGCGCGCTGCTTTCATTAGTCGTTTTTGTGACTCAAACTAAACTCAGCATCTCTGAAATGCTGGTTCCCAAGTTCTCCGATCTCCGCCGGTACGCGGAGCTTTATGCGGATCTGAGAGGGCGGCTTGGCCGGAAAGGCGAGGCGTGAAGGCTGATATTCATGCCATGAGGGAAGCTGCGGTGAAGCCCTGGAGCGCTAAGGCCCAGCGCGAGCTTGCCGGTGGCCCAAGCGGTTGATATAATCTGAACTGTGATCGATTGCCGCGTACAGAGTCGTAGTCATGGTTGAGCCGTTCACCGGCAGGGTGAATTGTCGCCCGCTCCTGGAAGAAGAACTCCCTCAGTACTTACACTTTGCGGGTGAAATGTGGGGGCCCACAGCACCTCAAGCAAGTGAAACACGAGTCCGCTGGCTCTATCAATTCAATCCAAACACCAAGGGCTTCAGCAAAGACTTGTTCGTGGGCCTTGTAGACAACAAGATCGTGGGGGGCGCCCATCGCATGCGCTTGCCCTGGAGGGTCCACGGTGAAAGAACGATTGGTTCGAGTGGGCACGATCTCGGCGTGCTGCCCGCGCATCAGAGCGGGCTGGGAGCGCTTTTAGCCCTGGCACCGGAAGAAGGAGAGGAGCAAGTGCTGCACGCCGGACTCTCTCCAACCATGGACCAATTCTATGGCCGGCTGAAGGCACACGCGATCACCTGCTGCTGGCAGCGCAAAGCTCTGAGCTATACTCGCGCCGCCGTGCAACTTTTCAGGGGCGGACGCCAGACGAGAGCCAGTTCCCTGCCCGCCCTGCAATTTGAACAGGAGTTTAGGTTGGGCGAACTCACCTTCACCAGCACCTCGCAGCCACCGGACACGTTGCTCGAGCGCGCCGTCGCCCTGAAAGTATCGAGCGCCTCCCCTCAGTCCTACTGGGTAGATTGGGATAAACCCGCCTTCGCCTGGCGCTTCTTCCACCCCCTGGGCCCTCGCCATGTCTTGATCTTGGCGTCAACCTCCAGCGAAGATGTTGGGCGGATGGTGGTCTCTTTCGGAAGGCGAAAAAGGCTCCGCATCGCGCGCTTTGTGGATGCGTGGGCCTGCGACGAGCGGTTCCTTCCCCCCCTGCTTCAGGCCGGTGAGCGAGTCATGAAGGCACTGGGAGCCTCAGCGGGTTTTTCAGTGACCTCCTGGCAAGCCGCAGCCGAGACGCTTTCACGGCAGGCGTGGAGTCGGTACAAGGCTCCTCCCGGCGTCCGATTGTTCCGAAGAAAGTCTAAAGGGATATGTGAAATCGTTAATTTGTGGGGAGGGGCCTGGGATTTCGGGTGCGACGCATCCGAGTGACCCCACGCGAAATGACACCGACGGTGACGATTAGTTTCGACCTGGAGTTGGCCTGGGGCTCCTTTGACCACCGCTACGGGAAGGACTTACTGGACTGCGCGAGGTGGACACACGACTACGCAGTCTCCTCGATCCTCTCCCATCTGAGTGAAACCCAACTGAGCGCGACGTGGGCGATTGTCGGCCTGGTCATGCTCGACCGGTTCCCACCCCTCGAGCATTACCAGGAAGTCCATTACCCTCACTTCCCGAAACCCTGGTTCTGCTGGGTGCCCAAGGAACGCGGAGAAGCTGAGGCGCCGGAATGGTTGGGAGGCTCCCTGCTTCGCGCGATTCGCGCTGCCCAGCCCGCGCAGGAGGTCGGCTTCCATGCGTTCTCACACGTGATCTTCGGATCTCCCGGAACACCCCGCGAACGCGTGCAACAGGAATTGCGGAGCTGCATGGACATCGCCCGGCAATTGGGTCTTGACGCCAAAGCCTTTGTGTTCCCGCGAAATTCTGTAGCCTACTTGGACGAACTTCGGCAGGCGGGATTTCGTTGTTTCCGCTCGCTCGACCACTTGCCCTGGAGACCGCTACCCATACCCAAGGGCCGCGCGATAGCCTCGGTGCTGGCCGATTTCCTTGGCGTGACCCCGCGGACCGTTCTGCCCTGCCTGCAAAATGGGCTGGTCGAAATTCCCGGCTCGCTGATGATCCGTCATGCCCAGGGCTGGCGAAAACTCATTCCTGACGCGTGTCGTCTCCGCCGGCTCCGGCAGGGTCTTCGGCAGGTTGTGGATAAAGGCGGCATCTTCCACGTCTGGTTGCATCCCGAGAACCTGTACTACGAGCGCCCACGAATTGAGAATGTTCTGGTAGAATTCTTTCATGAAGTCGCTTCGGCAGTGACACAAGGGAAGGTACGGTGCCTGACCATGGGGCAGGTTGCTGAAGAATTCCTGGTACATTCAAAACAAGGTGTCGATCCCGGCCGCCTGCCGTCCGACCAGCATAGGGGAGGTCTACCCCTGGAACCGAGCTCATAGAAAGGCCCCGGGAGCATATTCTGGTAATTCCCAGGAGGCTCATCGAAGGATTTGTCATCTTCAGTCTTCTTGGACGTTTGGGGCACCCGGGCTGTGTTGGCCTTCGTCCTCTTCCTCACAAACGATGGGGACAGTTCAGTACTCGCCAAACCTTCTCGCTTGCTGTGTGGGCGAGGCGCTGAATGGGGAAGGGCCCTCCCTCGCAAGGGATCACGGCCGGTTGCGGGTGCAGCGTGATACGAGGTCGATTGTAGGGGTGTAAGGTGAGGATCGCGTTCTACACACGATACTCCGCGCGGGCAGCGAGCGCCCGTCAGCGGTTTTTCGCGCTTATTCCCGGCCTTCAAGCCGCTGGCTTTGACACCGAAACGCATGCCCTCCTGGCGGATAATTACCTGCAAGCAATGGACGCAGGGGGGAAAATCTTTCTCGGGCCCTTTCTGGGCGGCTGCCTCCGTCGGGCTCGCGATCTGTGTCGACGGCCCCGGCCTGACCTGGCGGTTGTGCAATACGAGTTATGGCCATACTTGCCGGCCTTTCTTGAGAGGCTGGCGGAGTTGAGCCACCCGCGATATGTTGTTGACTTCGATGACGCGTGGTACCTGACCTATCGAAGGAATTTCATCCTGCGGGGAAAACTCGAGAAAGTGATGGCGCGGGCCACGGCAGTGACCGTGGGCAACTCTTACCTGGCGGAGTACGCTCGCCGCCGGTGCGCTCGGGTGGAAATCTTTCCGACGACGGTTGACGCGGGGGTCTATAAGCCGCGCGAGGCTGCGCCGGCACGCGACGAGGTCGTGATTGGCTGGATGGGCTCGCCCACCACGGCTCAATGCCTGCGGTTTATTGAACCTGCGCTTGCCGCCCTGGCTCGAGAGAGGAAAGTTCGCATTCGGTGTGTCGGAGCGAGCGCGGACTTCGACCTTCCCGGATTGCCTATCGAGAAGCAGGCTTGGTCCCAGGAGCAGGAAGTCGCGGAAATCCGGCGGTTTGATATCGGAATCAACCCGTTGCCCGACAACGAATTCACGCGCGGGAAGTGCGGCTACAAGCTGATCCAATACATGGCCTGCGCTGTTCCGGTGGTGGCCAGCCCGGTGGGAGCCAATTGTGAAATCGTGGAGACTGGCCAAAATGGATATCTCGCTTCCAGCCTCGACGAATGGGTCAATGCTTTGCGGCGGCTGGCCGATGATCCGGACCTCCGCCAGCAGTTCGGCCAGGCGGGAAGAAAAAAATTCGAAGAAAAATATTCCCTGCAAGCCGTGCTGCCGCGTATCATTTCCTTCTACCGCGAGATTGTGAAAGGGACTGCTTAGACTGATGTGTGGCATTGTAGGCATCTATAACCTGGACGGGGCGCCCGTGGACTCCGAGTGCTTGGGACGCATGAACGATCGGATCTCGCACCGGGGACCTGACGATGCCGGCCTTTACGTCGATGACTTCGTCGGCCTTGGCAACCGGCGATTGAGCATCATCGATGTGTCTCCGCTCGGTCACCAGCCCATGCCGAACGAGGACGAGACCCTCTGGATCGCTTACAACGGCGAAATCTACAACTTCCCCGGGTTGCGCGCGGAACTGCTCCAGCGTGGCCACCATTTCCGCTCGGCGACCGATACGGAAACCATTCTGCATGGGTACGAAGAGCTGGGGCCGAAAGTCTTGGACCGCCTCAATGGAATGTTCGCCTTAGCCATCTGGGACCGAAAGAAGCACGAACTTTTCTGCGCGCGCGACCCCATCGGCATAAAGCCCTTCTACTATTATCTTGACGGAAATCACTTCCTCTTTGCGTCTGAGATCAAAGCGCTACTTGCGCATCCTGCCATCGGGAGGGAATTGAACCCGGAGGGTATCTGCAATTATTTCACCTTCGGACATGCGGTGGCGCCCGTCACGATTTTCCAAAGGATCCACAAGCTGCTTCCGGGCCACTACATTCTGCTCCGCGACCGCAAGCTTGAGATACAGCGCTACTGGGATGTTCCTCTCTCGAGTGAGGAGGAAGCGCGGAACGGTGCGTCCTGCGCCCAGGAGGTTCACGAACAGCTTCAAGCAGCCGTGAAGCGGCAGATGATTAGCGATGTCCCTATCGGCGCCTTCTTGAGCGGCGGCGTGGATTCGAGCGCCATCGTCGCCTTCATGTCTCAGGAGAGTTCTCAGCCAGTTAAGACCTTTTCCGTGGGATTTCCCTTTGGAGCCCAATATAACGAACTCGCGGACGCGAGAGGCATTGCCCAACACTTCCGGACGGACCATCACGAACTGGTGGTGCAGGCGAACGAGCTGCCTGACACCCTCGCCAAACTGGTTTACCACTACGACGAACCTTTTGGAGACGCTGCCTGCCTTCCCGTCTATATGATTTCCCAATACGCCCGCCAACACGTGAAGGTGGTTCTAACCGGGGAAGGCGGTGACGAGCTGTTTGGAGGTTACCGCCGCTATGTTGCGGAACAGCTCAATGCCTATGCGCGTCTTCTTCCTGCGTTTCTCCGCGACCGTGCGATCGGGGGACTGGTCAGCAAGCTCCCGCGATTCCGGCGATTCAAGAAGGCCCTGCAGGCCTATGCGGTACAGGAAAGCGATCGTCGCTATGCAACCTGGCTGGAGGTCTTCACGCCGCAGATGCGTGAGCATCTATTCACCGGAAGGTTCGGGAAGTGCGTCAACTCCTTTGACGCCTTCAAGGTCTACACCGAGCATTACCGCCCGTCTCTTGACCCAGTGAACCGCCTACTCTACATGGACCTGAAGACCTGGCTCCCCGACGTTTATTTGGAGAAAACGGATAAGGCTTCGATGGCTGCCAGTCTGGAGGCGCGCGTGCCCTTGCTGGACCTGGATCTAGTCAAGCTGGCGTTCCGGATTCCGGGCAGGCGGAAAATCCGAGGGTTTCGCACCAAACTCATCCTCAAGGAGGCTCTCTCCTCGGTGCTTCCCCCCGCGACCTTGCGAAAGCGCAAGCACGGCTTCGCTACGCCTATCGATCCGTGGTTCCGCGGCTCGCTCTCCGGCTTCGTGAAAGAAATCCTGCTGGGTGGCTCGCTCCGGCGCCGCGGCTTTTTCGACGCCGACTACATCGAGCGCTTGATGAAGCGGCACCTCGAGGGGAAGGAGGTTCTCGACGCACACCTTTGGTTGCTCCTCAACTTCGAACTCTGGTGTCAGACCTACCTTGACCACCCTGCCTAACCCTATCCGCGTTATCCAGATCGCGACTGCCGACTTGGCGGTACGGTTCCTGCTGCTGCATCAACTCCTTGACTTGGCCCGCCAAGGCTACCAGGTGACCGCGGTTTGTTCGCCCGGCAAGTGGGTGGCGGATGTCCGAAGCGCCGGCATTCCTATCCACCTCATTCCCATGCAGCGCGGGGTGAGTCCTCTGGCCGACCTCATCAGTCTCGTGCGACTGTATAGATTCCTGCGGCGGGCCCGGCCCCACATCGTACAAACGCACACTCCCAAGGCCAACCTGCTAGGGCAACTGGCTGCGTGGGGTGCTCGCGTCCCGGTGCGCATCAAGACCGCGCGTGGGTTCTATCTGGATGAGCGATGGCCGGCATGGAAAAAGCTATTCTACAAGTGGATCGAGAAGGTTTCTAGCTGGTGCGCGCACCGGGTCTTTGTCCAGAGCCGGGCCGACCTGGAGATGGCCAGCCGGGACGGCCTTTGCCCGGCGGGCAAGCTGCACTACCTCGGCAATGGAATTGACTTGGCTCCCTTCCAACCCAGCCTGGACGCGGCGGCAACCGCACTACGGGCCGAACTCGGTTTCCCGGCGGAGGCGCCCATAGCCGGTTTCGTAGGGCGCCTGACTTACGAAAAAGGGATTAGGGAATTTATTGAGGCCGCCGGCCTGGTCCATCGTCAAAGGCCGGACGCGCGTTTCCTCGCCATTGGACCTGAAGATGTAATTACGAAAAAAGAAATCGAAGAATTAGTTCAGCAAGAGCAAGTGGCGGACTGCTTCCGCTACGTCGGCTTCCAGCTCGATATGGCGCGTTTTTATGGTATTATGACGGTTCTAATCTTGCCATCTTATCGAGAAGGGGTGCCGAGGGCTGTTATGGAGGCGGCGGCAATGTCGCTGCCTGCGGTGGGGAGCGACATCCGTGGCTGCCGGGAATTGATCGAGCCTGGCAAGACGGGGCTGTTGGTGCCTGTCCGCGACAGCCAGGGCCTGGCGAACGCGATTCTGACCCTCCTCAATGACCCCGAACGAACCCGCGCTATGGGCAGGATGGCACGGCAACGCGCCGAGACACACTTTGATGAACGCATGGTTTTCGAGCGCCTCGCTGCTGCCTACCGCGAACTCCTGGAAGCGCGGCCAGCAAAGCAAGGTGAGTAGTGGTTTCCGGAACTCGTCACATGCCGCGGCTTCAGCTTGCCTGCAAGCGGGCCCTCGACATCCTTGCGTCAGCAGTCGGGCTGGTGCTCCTTTCCCCCCTGCTGGCCCTGACGGCTGTGGTCATCAAACTGGAATCGGCAGGCCCGGTCCTCTTTCGCCAGCGTCGCGCGGGCTTTCGAGGTCGCCCCTTTGACCTCATCAAGTTTCGCACCATGCTCGAGGCCCGCGACGCCCAGGGGCAGCCTCTTCCCGATGAGCAGCGCTTAACTCACTTGGGACTTTTCCTGCGCAGCACCAGCTTGGATGAGTTTCCGGAACTCTTTAATGTCCTCAAGGGGGATATGTGCCTTGTGGGGCCGCGGCCTCTGCTCCTGGAGTATTTGCCTCGTTATAGCCCGGATCAGAACCGCCGTCACGAGGTCAGGCCCGGCATTACCGGTTGGGCTCAGATCAACGGTCGCAATGCCTTGACTTGGGAGGAGAAGTTCGCTTACGATGTGTGGTACGTCGACCATCAAAGCCTTTGGCTGGACCTCAAGATTTTGGCGTTGACCGTGTGGAAGATTCTCCGTCGCGAGGGGATCAGTCAGGCGGGGCGGGCCACCATGGACAAATTCCAGGGCTCCACCAGTTCTGAGAGGCTGAGGACCGGATCGAAGGGGCAGTCGCACATCTGATTTCCGGAGAGCGCTAGCCATGACCAAACCAGAGTTTCTCAAGCTGATAGAGGAGATCGTGGAGGAGCCGGCGGGCAGCCTCTCTGGCTCCGAGAAGTTAAGGGAGCAGGTGGCGGGCTGGAATTCTCTGGCGGTGGTGTCCTTCATCGCCATGGTGGACGAGCAATTCGAGGTCATGCTCTCACCCAAGTCCATTGTGGACTGCAGGACGGTGAACGACCTGGTGAAGCTCTTGGATGGCAAAGTGACTGAGTAGCCCGCCTGAAGCATCCGCGGCCCGCGCCTGCTGGTAGGTAGCTGATGGCAACATCAAAGATATCGGGTGCCCGTGTCGTAGGGCTGGCGAGTGCTGTGCCTCAGGCGGTTGGGACGGTGGCGCAAGCTTTCTCGGTCTTTGGCGAAGCGGAGACACTGAAAATCAGCGAGAGCACCGGCGTTCGTCGGTGGCACGTGGCTCCTCCCGGTGTTTGCGCTTCCGATTTGTGCTCTGCGGCGGCCGAACGCCTCCTCGAGGAGCTGAATTGGGCCCGCGACTCGATCGAGGGGCTGATCTTTGTTTCGCAGACTCCCGACTATTTTCTGCCTGCCAGCAGTTGCAGCTTGCACGGGCGTCTCAGGTTGAGCAAGCACTGCGCTGCCTTCGATGTCAACCTAGGTTGCAGTGGATATCTCTACGGGCTGTGGCTCGCTTCGCAACTGATACAGACCCGGACCGCCCGACGCGTGCTGTTGCTGGTGGGGGACACGATCCGCCGGTTCGTATCCCCTCAGGACCGTTCGGTAGCCTTGCTGTTCGGGGATGCCGGGACGGCGACCGCTTTGGAAGCCGACGAAAACACTCCCCCGATCTCCTTCAGCCTGGGAACCGACGGTAGCGGCCAAGACAACTTGATGGTTCGGGCAGGGGGGGTTCGCCACCCGCGCACGGATGCGACCGGCAGGCGAATCGCCCAGGACGACGGCAGCGCCCGCAGCGAAGAGGACCTCTACATGAATGGAGCGGAGGTCTTCACTTTCACTCTGCGCGAGGTCCCGCCCTTGTTCAAGTCTATCCTGAGCTTGGCGGGTTGGTCGTGGGATGATGTAGACGCAGTGGTGATGCATCAGGCCAACCGTTTTATGCTGGAGTTCCTGGCGAAGCGCATGCGACTGCCTTTGGAGAAGGTCATTCTGGACCTCGAGAACCGCGGCAACACCAGTTCAGCGTCGATTCCGTTGGCTATCACCGACGCCCTCGCCCCCCAGTTGAAGGTCAGATCACTGCGGATGATCTTGGCGGGATTCGGCGTCGGGTACTCCTGGGGCGCGGCAGCGCTGACCTGCGGCCCGATGGTTGTACCTGACCTCGTGTTTGTCGAGACGCTTGCAGGGGTGCCGCTGAGCAAGGGAGATTCATGACGGTTAACCCGATGGACCTCACTGGACGGAGGATCCTTGTAACCGGGGCTTCCTCGGGAATCGGTCGGGAGACCTCCATCTTGCTGAGCAAGCTAGGGGCAAAGCTGTTGCTTGTGGCGCGGCGCGCAGACGCCCTGGCAGAAACCGAACGCCTACTGGAGGGAAACGGTCACAGGTCTGTACCCTATGATCTGACGGCAACGGATGGCATCCCTGCCTGGATGAAAGCCCTTGCCACCGAAGGCGGTCCCCTGAGCGGATTGGTCCATAGCGCAGGAATTCAGGCCATGCGTCCCCTTCGGGTGATGACGCAAGCACATCTCGACGAGATGATGCGAATTAACTTGGGGGCCGCCGTGGCGCTCGCAAAGGGGTTTCGGCAGAAAGGGGTGGTTCGAGAGGGTGGGGGGAGCATCGTCCTAGTGGCATCAATTATGGGCCTCGTGGGGCAACCAGGAATCGCCGGCTATGCCGCCAGCAAAGGAGCCGTTGTGGCGCTCTGCCGCTCTCTGGCGCTCGAACTCGCCCCCGAACGCATCCGACTCAATTGCGTCGCGCCGGCATACATACACACCGAAATGGCGGAAAAGCTCCGGGATACCCTGACCGCAGAGCAATTGGATGCCATTGAGTCGATGCATCCACTGGGCATGGGCACCCCGTTGGATGTGGCCAATGCGATTGCCTTCATACTCGCCGATACGGGTCACTGGATCACTGGCACAACTCTGGTTGTGGATGGTGGGTATACGGCCCGATGAAGTGGCTGTTGTGCTTGGCGTGCCCGCACGTCGGCGGGAAGGATTCTAAGCCTCCGGAAGACTTGCACTCCGTCAGGAAGGAAGTGGAATGATCAAGGCAGCCATTCGGGCGATCGACTATTTCCTGCCTGAGGGCGCACTGACGAATGCGAATCTCTCCGCCGAGTTCCCCGAATGGTCCGTGGAGAAGATCGAGGAGAAGACCGGCATCGCAGAGCGCCGGATTGCCGGGGCTTGCGAATGCTCTTCCGACTTGGCCGTAGCGGCTGCCAAGAGGCTCTTTCAAACCGGCGTCTGCGGGCCGAACGACGTGGATTTCCTGCTCCTTTGCACCCAGAGCCCGGATTATTTCTTGCCCACGACCGCCTGCCTCATCCAGGAACGACTTGGCGTGCCCAATACCGCTGGAGCCTTGGACTTTAACCTGGGGTGCTCTGGGTTCGTCTACGGTCTGGGTTTGGCCAAGGGCCTCATTGAGACAGGCCAAGCCAAGTCGGTTCTCCTGATCACTGCGGAGACGTACAGTAAATTCATCCATCCGCGCGACAAGAGTGTGCGAACCATCTTCGGGGACGCGGCCGCGGCCACGCTCATCCAGGGTGTCGAATCCAACGACGGGGAGCCCGGAGAAGAACTCATCGGGCCCTTCGTTTTCGGCACCGACGGCCGCGGGGCCAAGAACCTGATCGTCCCCACGGGCGGCATGCGCCAGCGGACCGCCTTGGCGGAAGGGCCCATGGAGTCGGACGGCGAGGGCAACTTCCGCACCCCGAATAACCTCTTCATGGATGGCGCCGAGATCTTCACCTTCACCCTGAGCGCCGTGCCCAAGTCCGTGCGAGACCTGCTTCAACGCAGCCGGAAGACGCCCGAGGAAATCGACCTCTTCGTGTTCCACCAGGCAAACCAGTACATGCTCGAGCATCTGCGGAAGAAGCTGAAGCTACCCCCGGAGAAATTCTATCTCGCCTTGCACGACTGCGGGAATACGGTGTCCTCGACCATCCCTATCGCCTTGCGGTACGCCGCGGACGAAGGCAAGCTGCGGCCGGGACATCTGGTGATGCTGGTAGGCTTCGGCGTGGGATATTCCTGGGCCGCCGCCTTGATCCGCTGGATCGGCGAGGAAAAGTTCGCGTCGCGATAGCCGCGGGGCATGAAACCATGCCAGAGTTCCGGGGCTCAGTCAGGATCCGCTCAAGAATGAGCAACCCACAGGGAATTCACGTCATTGGCGCGGGTGGCCACGCAAAGGTCGTCATTTCGACTCTCCGGGCGGCGGGCCACGAAGTGGCGGCGATTCTCGACGACGACTCGCAAAGGTGGGGAAGTTATTTCCAGGGTAGCCGAATAGTCGGGCCCGCCTCCAACCTGGAGGCCTTGTCCTCACCCCAAGCCATCATTGCGGTGGGATCAGCCGAAGCCAGGAAGGCGCTGGCGCAGCGGTTTCCCCAGGTCGAGTGGTTCACGGTGGTCCACCCCGCCGCTTACGTTCACCCGTCCGTGCGCCTTGGCCCCGGCACGGTGGTCTTTGCAGGTGCCGTCATACAACCCGATGCAACTATAGGAGCACACTGCATCATCAATACCAGTTCCTCCGTCGATCACGATTGTGTGCTTGAGGATTTTGTACAGGTCGCACCCGGCGGCCACATCGGAGGGCGCGCGCGGCTGGAAGAAGGCGTGTTCATCGGCATCGGCGCCGCCGTGTTACCGTGTGTTTCAGTGGGTGGATGGACGGTTGTAGGCGCAGGCGGCGTCGTGACCAAAGATCTGGAACGTGGCGTGGTAGCGGTAGGGGTTCCGGCTCGCCCCATCAAGCGGAGAGTCTAGAGCCGTCGGGTCGTGATCCTGCGCCGCTGGGTGCGGGCGCCGGAGGCATATTCTGCCGTTTTTACGTTACGCGAGAGGCCCGAGTTAGTCTATAATACACAATCGCACTGTGCGCCTAGTCTCGGTGATCGAGGGCGCTGGCGGATCTTCGTCCACATACAGGGAGGCTAGCCGATGGGAAGTGAGACTTCCCAAGGGAGTCAGTCTGGCGGGAGACCGGCGATTGCCGGGGGCGAGCCTGTTTTCCCCCGTAAGGTTCCTATTCTCAAGCCCGATATTCCCCCCTTGGACCCGCTGCTGGGAGACTTGCGCTCGGTGATAGCTTCCGGGATGCTGACCAATGGGCCAAAGGTCCAGGAATTTGAGCGCACCATCGCGGAATTCCTGGGGGTCCGAGAGGTGGTTGCGGTTTCCAGTTGCACGGCAGGCCTTATGCTGACTCTCCGCGCCTTGGGACTGCGGGGTGAGGTCGTTTTGCCTTCCTTCACTTTCCACGTCACAGGGAGTGCTCTCCTTTGGAACAATCTCATTCCGGTTTTTGCGGACTGCGATCCGGACACTTTCTGTATCGACCCGCAATGGGTTGAAAAGAACATCACCGAGAAAACCGCGGGCATTTTCGCAGTTCATATGTACGGACACCCCGCGAAAGTAAGGGAGTTGGAGGATCTCGCCCGCAGGTATTCCCTGCCCCTCATCTTCGATGCCGCACACGCTTTTGGGGCGCGATACGATGGAGTGCCCGTCGGGGGGTTCGGTTGTGCGGAAGTGTTCAGTCTCTCCCCTACCAAGCTCATCACTTCGGGCGAGGGTGGCCTAGTGGCAACCAACGATCCCAACCTTGCGAAACTCGTCCGAGCCGGGCGGAACTACGGTGATCCGGGGACTTACGACCCGGTACTGCTGGGACTTAATGCCCGAATGAGTGAACTCCATGCAACCCTGGGTCTCCACACGTTCAACCGGATCAATGAAAATGTACAAGCGAGAAATATGATCCGCCGGCGTTATGAAGAGGGGTTCGGCTCTTTGCCGGGGTTGTCTTTCCAGAAGATTCACTCGTGGGCTCAAAGCACCTGCAAGGATTTCTCAGTCTTGGTTGATCCGGAACCCTTCGGCATGTCGCGGGATTTGCTCTGCGACGCCCTGGCGGCGGAAAACGTTGAAACGAAGAAGTACTTCTATCCGCCCCTTCACCGGCAAAAGCAATTTAGCGCTTATTATCGCCCCCAGGTGGATCCGCTGGTGGTGACGGAGAAGATCTCAGCGCGGGTATTGAGTTTCCCGATCTATTCAGCCCTTTCGGTCGCTGATGTTGATAGCATCTGCGAGGCGGTCAAGGGGATTCAGGGGTATGTCTCAAAACTGTCGGCGGAGGAGCGCGGCCACCTGCTGGCGAGAGCCAGTTTGGCCGTCGCACGTTGAATCGGAAGAAGGTGAAACGCAATGCAGCAGAGGTTCTTCGATAAGGTTGGCCGCTTCCTAAAACGACATGAACGCGGGGTGGGAATCCCCCTTCGGGTCCTCGCCGACCTGATCATGGTCAACCTAGCCATGCTCAGCGCCTTCCAGGTGTGGCTATTGTTCTATATCAGCGTGGTGAAGGTTTCGGACAGCGCACAGGTTGTGGAAATCTTTCACAGGTATGTCCACCACGGATATGTGCTCTGGTCCCTGGTTTTTATCACCACTTTCTATGTGAACGGGTTCTACACGCGCACGCGCGGCTATCAGACAAAATACAAGGCCCTGGTGATATTGCGCGGCGTGACGCTCGGCTTGGTCGTCTATGTTTTCACGGACTACTACATGTTCCGCGGCAACTTGATCCCACGCGGCGTGACCTTCTGGGGTTGGTTCCTGACGCTGCTCCTGGTGGGGGGCTCTCGCCTCTCCAAGGACTTCTTCATGCACCGGTACAGGGTGGAGCCCAAGCATGTCGAGGTGCGAAAGGGGCCCCGGCGCGTTCTGGTGATTGGAGGGGCCGGGTACATCGGTTCCTTGGTTACGGCCAAGCTTCTGGAGCACGGGTACGAGGTCCGCGTGCTCGACAGCTTGTTGTATGGACCGAGCCCCCTCGCCAAAGTGCAGGGTCATTCCAACTTCGAACTCGTCCAGGGAGATTTCAGGAACGTGCAGCCGGTGGTCGCTGCCTTAAGAGGCTGCGACGCGGTGGTCCATTTGGCCGCGATCGTCGGCGACCCCGCCTGTGCTGTCAACACTCAGCTCACTTACGACGTCAACTTCGCTGCCACTCGGATGCTCACAGAGCTCTGCAAGGGCGCAGGGGTGACTCGCCTCCTCTTCGCGTCAACCTGCAGCGTGTACGGAGCAAGCAACTTCCTCATGGACGAGCAGTCCGAGGTGAACCCCATCTCCCTTTACGCCCAAACCAAACTGGCTTCCGAGCAAGTACTGCTCGCCGCCCAATCTTCGCACTTCCACCCCTCCATCCTCCGACTGGCGACGGTCTTTGGCCTCTCACCCCGGCCCCGTTTCGACCTGGTCGTGAATCTCTTGACGGCGAAGGCGATCAGAGAGGGAAAATGTACCATCTATAACGGGGATCAATGGCGGCCCTTCATTCACGTGCGGGACATCGCGCGGGCCTTTGTGGTTTTTCTTGAATCTCCCGTGGACGTCGTCTCGGGGGAGATTTTCAATATCGGGTCCTACAAGCTGAACTATACCCTCAAACAGGTGGCGGAAAGGATCCATGAGCAGATCCCCAACACCGAGGTCGAGTACGTGAGCAACCTTGATGGCAGAAACTACCGCGTGTCGTTCGACAAACTTCACACCCGCATTGGCTTTACCTGTGAAGTCGACCTGGAGGAAGGGATCGCGGAAATGCGGAAAGCACTCGAAAGCCGCGAGATCGGAGACTATCGGGACAAAATCTACTCGAACGTGGCATTCATCACTGAGGCAGCGGATGGGATTTCCAAGGTTGACTCGAGTTTATCGGTGTTTTCGGTTCTTGAGCCGGCTGATGCACCAGCGGTAATTCCCGCGGAAAGCCGCTCCTTCTGACCAGAACCCCATCGTCGTTGGAAATCTCGAAGGGTGCCGCAACGGGGGCGATGTTTGCGACGTCGCCAGGGGCCCTCATTTGCTAATAGGATGGTGATGAGCAAGGTTGTCGAACTGATTCTGGTCCTCGTGGTCGTCGGGTCGACGCTGGCCTTCGGCGGCGTCCAACCCATCGCCTACTCCCTCGCGGAAGTAGTCCTGTTTCTTGGGTTGCTCCTGCTCGTGCTGGCGCGGGCTCGACAAGGCGAAATCAAACTGCATGTCCCCTGGTGGCCAGTACTCTTCGCCTTACTGGTGGCCTTGCAGGTGATTCCGCTCCCCTCGCCTTTGATCCTGGGCCTCTCCCCGGCGCGCGCTCTGGATGCTAGCCTTGCTGCCCTGCCGCACGGTACGTGGGTTTGGGCCACCTTGAGTATCTATCCCCATCAGACGTTGTTGTTATTGTTGAGATTCCTTGCCTGCCTCACCGCTTTTGTCCTGGCGGCCGAGGTTTTTGATTCGGGAAGGGGAAAAAGTACGCTGGTGCGGACGCTAATCATTCTGGGGTGTTTTGAGGCGGCCTACGGAATCATCCAATATCTGACGGGGTGGCAAAGGATCTTTACGTTTGTCAAGCAGTATGACACTGCTGAGGCGACCGGCACCTACATCAATCGCAATCATTTTGCGGGCCTTATCGAGCTGACAGCTCCCTTCGCGTTTGCAGCGGCTTTCTATGCTTTTCAGCGTTGGCTGGAGAGTCGGCGCGTCTCGCGACCGGAGAGTGCGTTTGGGCTGCAGTCGGTTTTTTACCTCTTCTTGATGGCCATCATGATCGTGGGAGTCATTTTCTCGCGCTCCCGCGGCGGGATTCTTGCCACGGTATCAAGCATTATCTTTATTGCCCTGCTGGCACAGCTCAAGGCAAAGCAAAAAGCCTGGATGCTGGGTATTTTCCTTTTGCTGGTTTGCGTGATGGGCTATGGACTCTGGATCGGGCTCGATCCCGTGCTTTCCCGGTTCGAGGAAGTACGACAGCCGGGCTATCTGCAGATGGAGGGAAGGATTTCTATTTGGAAAGATTCTCTGCGCTTGGTTCGCGACTCCCCCATCACGGGCACGGGGCTGGGAACCTTCGCCGTCGCATTTCGGCGCTTCCAGACCGGCAAGGTTGAGTTTTTTGTCGACCACGCGCATAGCGACTACTTGGAGTTCGCCGCGGACACCGGCCTGCTGGGCGCAGCCTTGCTCTTTCTGCCCATCTTTTTCCTTTTGATCAAAATGGTTAGTTCGTTTCTCGATGATCCACGGCGTTATCGCCGCGCCGTGACCCTGGGATGTATTGGAAGTACTTTGGCCATAATGGCCCATAGTGTAACCGACTTCAATCTGCAAATCCCATCGAATGCCATTATTCTTGCTGTGGTGTTGGGATTGGGATACAAGGCGACGTGCATCGAGCGACGCGAGGGAAGGCCACGATGAACGAATCCGCGCCGCGCTTGGCCCAGCCTCCAAGCTCCATCACCGTCTTCTTCCCAACCTTCAACGACGCGGAAATCTTGCCGACCCTGATCTCCCAAACCGTTGAGACTGTCCGGGGACTCGTGGATGATTACGAAATCATCGTCGTTGATGATGGCAGCACGGATCAGACCCCTGCCTTGCTGGACGCACTTCGCCGTGAGTATCCCAGGCTTCGGGTGATTCGTCATCCCCGGAACCTGGGGTATGGGGCAGCGCTGCAAAGCGGCTTTCAAAATGCGACGAAGGATTTGGTCTTCTACACGGACGGGGATGGCCAGTATGATGTGCAAGACCTGCGCCGCTTCCTTTCCCTCTTGTCTCCTGAAGTGGATGTGGTCCAAGGCTATAAAGCCAACCGCGCTGATTCGAAACTCCGGGTCATTGCCGGGAAACTTTACGGCGGTTTCGCCAAACTCCTCTTCCGCCTGCGCGTAAAGGATGTGGACTGTGACTTCCGGCTGGTGCGCCGAAAAGTAGTTGAAAGCATAAACCTGACGTGCCGGAGCGGTGCAGTTTGTGTGGACCTGATGAGCCAAATTCAACACAGCGGATGGCGAGTGCTGGAATCGCCGGTCAAGCACTATCCGCGACAGCATGGGAGGTCCCAATTCTTCAGGCCGGGACCCGTCGCGAGGACCCTCAACGACATGCTCCGCCTCTGGTTCCGATTCGGGCCGCTCAGAGCCAATCCCCGCCACGCCCGGAGCCTGTCTCACCGACTTTGATCATTTCTTGCGGCCTTGCCTGGTACGCACCCGCGGCAGCGCCGGGCGGACCCACTCCCCGCCGGCCGACAAGGAGCCCGGCAGGTGAGGTGCCCCGAGGGACCGGGGCGCTCCAGCGTTTTTCAGCGACCACCAAGGGCCTCCATGTGCTCGTTGCTTCCGCCACGGACTGAAGAGCAGCAGGGGATGCGAGCCTCCGCGGGACCTTGTTGGTTCAAGCGGGTTCCTTGCGCCAGCCTCGCGGTCCTCATTGCCAGCGGCGCGTACTTTGCGCTGTTTTATCATGTTCCCCTGTCCTCCCCCGACGAAGGCCTGATCGCAAGCGCAGCTGAGAGGATTCTGCGAGGGCAGGTCCCCTATCGCGATTTCTTTTCAGAGTTGGGCCCCGGTTCGTTCTATTTGCAGGCCGCGATTTTCAAGTTGGCGGGAATAAACATCTCGGTCCTTCGCCTTACGGCTTGGTTTCTAGGGGTGGCGCTTAGTGGGCTGATTTTCTATTTAAGCAGGCAGTTGATGGGCACGCTCGCAGCTTTTCTCCCTCCGCTGGTTTTTGTCACGATCTGTTATCCCCACTATGACCAAATAAGCCACCACTGGTGGGGCAATTTTTTTTTCTTGCTGATGGTCCTCTGCCTCAGCGGGCGCGCTAAGGGAGCCCGCGGGAACAATCCAACCTGGTCGAAACCTCCCCTCTTCCTCGCCGGAATGCTATCCGCGGCGACCGCATTGTGCATGCAGTCCAAAGGCGCTTGGGCGGTCCTAATAGGGTTGATCTGGTTGGTGGTCATGGAGAGGTGGCCCGACGGCCAGACTTGGCGTGGCGCCATTCGCAGGAGCGCCGCCCAGGGCTTTTATTTCCTCCTGGGCGTGGGGATTGCGACGGGGTTGATGGCCGGCTATTTTGGCGCGCGCGGTGGGCTCTGGGGATGGGTCCAGGACAACCTCGTGTTCCTGCTCACCAATTATCGGCCTTATGAAAGTGTGCCCAACGCATATTCCTGGGCGAGGCTCACCCGTCTCATAAGTTGGCTGCTCAGGGACCATTCCGAGTGGGCTCTTTCCTACGTTGTGGATTTCTACTTCTTCGCCCTGGTGGGCCCGGCGATTGCGTTTGCCGGAGCCGCGTGGCAACTCCTGCGCCCCGAGCGCGTCGAATTCCCCCGGTCTCACCTGCTGTCGCTTTATCTGCTCGGGGGCCTTGGCTCTTTGTTTTCTGAGCTGCACGCCTCGAACACTTACCATTTCGTCTCCGCGTCCCCCCTGATGCTTATTTTGCTCGTCCATTCGTGCTTATGGGCTTATCGCCGGTGGGGGTGGCTGCGTGGGCCCCTTTGGGCCGCAGCCGGCGTTACGCTGATATTTGCCGTCTTTGGGGCCCGCCTGGCGTTTACGCATTTCGTCAGCTCCCAGGTCCCCGTTTCGTGTCGGCGAGGGACGGTTTACCGCGCTGCCGACACCGCGGCGGAGTTCCAGCAGTGGATCACGGCAATCGAAAATGCCGTGCCGGCAGGAGAGGAAACGTTCTTCTTTCCCTACGACGCCTCCCTTTATTTCCTTACCGGGACCCAAAACCCCACTCGGTACGATGTGCTTCTTGCCGGATTTCACTCGCCCCAGCAAGTCGAGGAGGCCATCCGGACGCTCCGGTGGCGTAGACCAAGATATATTTTCAGCTTCGACCAGATCGAGCGTTACACCGTTCGAACGCACCTCCCCGACGACGAGCCGGACCTCTTGGCCATGCACCCCGTGGAACAGTTTCTGCGCGGACCGGATAGCCTTTACCGCTTGGAAAGGGAGGTCGAAGGGTTGGAGGTGTGGACCCTGAAAAAATGAACGCAGAGGAATACAGGTTTCTATATGAACTCGAAGAGGATCACTGGTGGTTTGTCGGGATGCGGAAAATCGTAGCCGCCCTCCTGCATCCTTTGATCCTACCTGGCCCGCTGCGCGTCCTCGACGTCGGCTGCGGGACGGGTCTGATGCTTTCCTGGTGGCGAGACCGTCGAGCCACGGTGAGCGTCTTTGGGGCAGACATAAGCCCTGTGGCCCTTCAATTTTGCGCCCGGCGCGGACTCCGACTGCTGGCGCAGGCTTCGGTGACCGGCTTACCGTTCTCCGGTGAGACCTTCGATGTGGTAACCAGCTTTGAGGTTCTGGACTGGTTTACACCTGAGAACGTCAAGGGGCCGGTGTCGGAATTGAGTCGCGTGCTCAAGCCCGGAGGATGGCTCCTCCTGCGTGTGCCTGCGTTCGAGTGGCTGTACAGCGAACACGATAAGGCCATCGGTACGGTGCACCGGTACACGGCGCCGGAGCTGAGACAGGCCTTGGTAGCTCAAGGGCTGGTGCTCGAAAGATTGACCTACGCGAATGCTTTACTGTTCCCTCTTGCCGCAGCGTGGCGATGGCTACACCGTTCCCCTCGGCCAGAGCCGCAATCCGACGTGAGGCCCTTGCCGAAAGGCTTGCGCTGGCTTAACCTTCCCCTCGCCGGGCTTCTGGCATGCGAGGCCGCTTGGCTGAGATACGTACCCTGGCAGTTGCCCTTCGGGCTCTCGCTCATCGCCGTGGCAAAGAAGGGGTCAGGCCGGAATTGACCTCTGTACTTCAAAAACATCGCTTGCTGCTTGTGCTTTTGATGGGCCTCGCCATCCGCCTTCCCTTCCTCTCCTGGCCGGGCACAAGCGACATGGAAGCGTTCCGTCTTTGGGGGGCCAAGGCACTCCATGGCGGGTTCACCCATGTCTATACGCTGCGCGACACGGATGTTCTGACGCTGGCTCTCCAGAAAATGCAGGGGATGGCTCCACAGCCCCATGTCCGAACGCTTACCGAGCTCGGCGTGTCCAGAGGGATTCCGGACTACCCGCCGGGAGGGGTCCTTCCGCTGGAACTTTCGGCAGGCCTGAGCAAATTCCTCCAGGGAGGACGCCTCCAGCGCGGCCCCCTTCTCAACGCCTGCCTCAATTTTTTCCCCGTGCTCTTCTCGATGGGAATCGCTGTGGCTCTCTGGCTCCTCCTTCCGGAGGCCGGCGAGTCAAGGCGCCTGGCCGCAGTCTCCGCTTTCTGGCTGAATCCCGCCATCCTCCTGACTTCCCCCATTCTTGGCTACCAAGACCCGATTTTCGCCTTTTTCGCCCTTATGGCTCTACTGTTCCTGTACCGGCGGAGATATATGACGAGCGCGGTGTTTCTGGCGCTCAGCTGCCTGATCAAACCGCAGCCTCTCATCTTGATCCCCATCGCTGTGACCGTGGCCTTTGCTGACGGGGGCTGGGCCCTCGCACGCCGCTCCAGCTTGGCTGTTTTCTTTTGTGGAGTGGCCGGTTTGCTGCCTTTTGTGGCTACCCGCCGCGCGTTGGGCATCTTCGCGGGAATGTATCAGCAGGCTCTGATGCCGGATCTCTCGGAGCAGGCGCTGAACGTTTGGTGGCTGGTCGGGACGGTAGCGCAGGGGTTACGCGCGGGGTCGCTGCGGCCTCTTGCTCCCATCGTGCAACTCTGCCCCCGGCAGCTTTTTCTCGAGACTTTCGGACTCCCCCCAGGATGGCTTAGCTTCGTAAGTCTGGCTGTCTTTACGGTGCTCATGGTCCGATTCCTTATCACCCAGCTAAGGCAGGGGCATCGACTGGCGATCTTCTGGGCAGCCGCGCTCGAGCTGTACGCCTTTACCATGTTGTCGCTAACGGTTCATGAGAACCACCTGTTCGGTTTCTTCGTCTACCTCCTCCCTTTGCTCGCGCTGGCTGACCGGTCGTGGTGGAAAATTTACGGAAGTCTTACCGCGATTTACCTGTTGAACCTCTTCCTGTTTGAAGGCCTGGGACAGGGTTGGAACCAGAACCTGCGCCTGCGCTCACTGACGATCGTCGATATCACCCTTCCTGTTGCTCTGGCCAACGTCGTGATCTTCGCGCTGATTCTCGGGACGAAACACTGGCTCTTCGATCGCGCCCGCCCTCAGCCGGCAACGCGTATTCAATGACCCGTTCAGGACTGGCAGGCGATCCAGACCCAACCCAAGAGGCTTCCCCCGCACTCGGCTCAGTTCTTTGGCCGTTGGCGGTGGGTCGGTGTATTCGCTCACGAATCTCAACTACTCCGGGAATGGCGACGTGACTTCCGCCAACGACAGCGCGAACACCAACTGGACGTATCAGTACGACGACTTCAATCGTTTGGCCCAAGCCACCAACACCAGCCCGACTCCCCACCAGGTGTACCAGTACCTTTACGACCGCTTTGGGAACCGCTGGCAGCAGAACCAGGGCCAGGGGACGAACTACCAGATACAACTGACGTTCAACGCCAACAATCAAATCAACGGAATGATCGGAGTCAACGTCAACCCCTATCAATATGACGCTGCCGGAAACCTCCAGATGGACGGGCAGAATTGCTACTCTTACGATGCCGAGAACCGGCTGAGTTCGGTGGTCCCGAAGGTGTTCGTTCCCAGCACCGGGCTTTGGGTCTGCGGCTCGCCCGGTGCCACCTCCGCCAGGAGTTATCTGTACGACCCGGATGGCCGCCGTGTGGCCAAGTTGCAAAACGGGTCGATCTCGGAGCAGTATTATTATGACGCAGGCGGCCATATGATTACCGATGCGGATGCGAGCGGCAACACACTACGCGCCGAGATTTTTGCGGGCGGGCGGCACTTGGCGACGTGGACGAACAACGCGACGTATTTCAATCATGCCGATTGGCTGGGCACAGAGCGGGTCCGCACAAATTCGTCCGGCAGCACGTGCCAGATAATCAGCAGTCTGCCGTTCGGTGACGGCCAAAACATCACCGGAGCCTGCGGAGGCGGCGACCCGAGCCCTAATCATTTTACGGGCAAAGAACGGGATAGCGAGTCTGGACTTGACAACTTCGGGGCTCGGCACAACGCAAGCAGCGCGGGGCGCTTCTTGCAACCCGACCCTGGACCTTACGTTTGGGCGGACCCTCAGACCTTGAATCGCTATGCGTACACTCGGAACAACCCCCTGAAATTCGTCGACCCGACCGATAAGTACTTCGCGATAAGCCCCAGCGATCCTCACTATGCGCAGTATCAGGCTGCGATCGCGGATATGCTCCTCTCACCACGTGGCCGCGCCGTCGTTGCGCAAATCGCCCGCGACCCACGACCGTCCTTCTATGCCAGTGGTCCCATTCAACAAAAACCAGGATACTCAACTGCGGGAGTAACCACCGGAAAAGAGGCACCGTCGATTGACATTGGAGGCACACGCACTTCCAACACAAAAGCGCCGATTGTGGGCACTACAACAACAATTGACTTCAGCCAGCTGCCAATAGTGAACGCAAATGCACCCCGAGTCGACCTTCAAGGAGAGGATACGTTTATTCACGAGAGTTACCATGTTTCATGGCAACTGCAAGGTGCGACCTTCGAGGAGTCAGGAATGCTAGGCGAGGCTGGGGATATACCTAAGTCTATTACAGGACCGGCAGAAAACTTTGCGCAGACCGTGCAGTCCGACGCTGCTGGTATACTCAACGCTCCCGGGTTGGCAGTCTTTGCGTCCCAAGCTTCGTGGCAAGAGGCGGGTGACGTATTGCAGCAAGGCCTGGAACAATACTTTAGGGACGTGGCGAAGGCATTGGCATTTGCAGGGATATGCGCATTCTAGGCCAACGCCTCAGGTGGCCCTAGCAGCAATGATACGGGTGAACCTACCGAAGAGGGGGTGCCGAATGAGAGTAAGGACAGTTTGTGGTGCAGCCATCCTGCTAGCGGCGGTCACCTGCGAGCCGGCCGGTGCGACGGCGCTCAAGGTGCGTGTGGTCAACGCCATCGGCAAGAAAGGTTTAGCGAAAGTGCTTGTAATTGTAATGTCCCTCGAACCCGGCGTAGGTGATGTTGATCGCGACCTCACCCGGCCGGACGGGTCCATACCTGACATGGACATCCCGCCGGGATTCTACGAGGTCATTGCAACTTACCCCTATCTAAATTGGGGCACACGCGTCCGTGATCTTGCCCTCCGTACCAAACCCGTATCCATTACACTTGAGCTCGAACGAATTTTGGACCAGACGGTTCCTTTAATTCCTGTGTTCGACCTCAAGGTTCAAGTGCTCGATGAGCGAGGACTTCCGGTTTACGGCGCCCGGATCATCGGCCGAGACCTTGAGGCGAAAGACCTGGCCTTTGCATGGGCCGACACCCACGGGCAAGCGATCATCCGGATCCCGGCGGACGGAGCTGAGGTGACAGTCATATACGGGGACCGCGACCAAGTCGCTCGCGTTGACGTTCATTCTCATTTCCAGCCTTGCCAAGCACAGTGTATGCTCTCCAACATTGACGACCTCAGTAAGGCGCCCCAAACCCTAACAGTCCAGTTCAAGTGAGGCTTTCGCCGCCGCCTCCGCAGCGCGGCCACCATGAGTTATATTTACGACCCGGACGGCAGGAGGGCCGCGCGTTAGCAAAACGACTCCGGAGAAAAGGTGTCAGGTACCTTTTTCTAGGAGGGAAGAAGGTGTAAGATCGGGTCATGGGACGGGTCAAACGGGTGGATGTGGGCGGCATCGTTTACCACGTGCTGAACCGGCCGAATGTTCGTTCGGCTCTTTTCAAAAGCGAAGGGCATTACCAGGCCCCGGAAAAGGTACCTGACACCTTTTCCCCCTATCTTGACCCGTTGCCTTACCATGACCCGTGGGATCAACGGTAGGCGAAAAGGAGCGTCGCATGACCAAATTGAGACTGATTTTATGGGCGATGGTGGTTGGGATCTGTGCCTTGCGGGGAAGTGCGGCTGCGGAGCCGATCGACACGACGCTCTGCGAACTGGTTCGGAACCCCGCCGCTTTTAGCGGGAAAATGGTTCGCGTTCGCGCACAGGTCAAAACAGGTTTCGAGGTTGCCGCAATCTTAGCGGAGTGCGACCACAAAGGGGCGGCCGCGGCGCTCTATTACCCAGACCTCGTGCGAGACTCCGATCGTCCTGATTTCGGTCTGCAGGAAGATGAGAATTTCAAACAGTTCGAGCGAGCGCTTTCGAAGTTCGCGTTTGGATTGCAGACCGGCCCGTCCTCTAAACCTCCAGAAGGCCGGGTATTCGCAACGCTCGTAGGACGATTCGACGGCCCAGACAAGTTGACAGTCACCGACAACACTGGGAAGACCGTCGTCAGGAAAGGCTATGGGTTCACGCCCAGCACGTTGTATCCAACTCGACTGATTCTCAAGTGCGTTAGCGACGTGACGATCAGCAAATGACCTCTCGCCGCTCCGCCTGGCACGCGCAGCAGGGGGTAGAGTTTTGTCTTGCCTTCTAAGCATTCAACCAGCTATAGAGAGGGAGAAACGGTGTCAGGAACGTGTGAAGAAATGCGCTTTGAGAATCGTGGGGTAGGGATAAGTCGGGATGCACGATGATTTCACTGGTGGTGCGGGCAATCGCGGGTGGGGATGACGTTGCCCGGTGAGCGCCGGCGGCAGCAGAAGGGAGAAAGGTGTCAGGTACCTTTTTCTAGGAGGCCAGACGGCAGGAGGGCCGCGCGTTAGCAAAACGACTCCGTCGTGATGCAGTGTCATTATGATCCGGCGGGGAACATGATTAAACTGGCCGATAGCATCGAGAGGCGGGTCGAGGCTGCAACCAAACGCGCCGAATACGGATTTGCGCGGGCAATTCATTTCGGGGGGAGAGGATCGATCTTTTTCAGAACGTACAACCTGCGGTGCCAATAGGGCAAGAGAGTGCACGTCATCTGGACGACCGGCTCGTACTTCCTCAGGTCCACGGAAGCCAGATTGCCAATGACAAGGTATTTCCCGCGCACCCTTTGTGTTGCCAGCCAATCGAGGTAGATCTGCATGTCCGGGGGATCGTTCCGATGTTCCGCCAGAAACTTCTCGAAGCAATGGTACCCCACCCACTCAAACGAAGAGGAGATTTCACAGGCCTCTACGCCGGTCGTGCGGATCGCTTCCCCAGCACTCCAATAGGCCTCAGTCCACGCCAGGTGAGAACGGGCGGACATGACGGACAAGGCCAGCACTGCAAAACAAGCGGCGGCAAGGGGTCGCTTGAGGCGGTCCAGGGCACTTCGAAATTGGCGCCCTACAATGAGAAGGCCATACGGCAACAGCGGGAGGAGATATTCATCCTCGAGGACCCAGAAGGCCAAAACTCCCCCCACCACACACAACGTCGTCAGGTCGATGAGCCTCTCAGAGCGGTGCGATTCATGCCACGGGCCGGCGGACAAGTATCTCCCCGCGAAGGTCCAGCCGAGCAGGATGGCGCCCAGCGTGGTCAGGCCGGCCAGCAAGACGCGTGCGAATACCGGCCCCTGCTCCAGGATTCGAAATTGCGTCGGCACGTAAGGCAGCGGCCACGGGGCCGCCCTCCACTGACTCGCGACGGCTAACACCGCGACGACCCAGACGCCCACCAGGAGCAGCAGGCGGGTGCCGGACGTGCGGGCCGGGCCGCCGCCGGCAGCCCTCCGACGGCGATCCATCAAGCCCGCCAGAGGCAACAGGACAAGCGGTGGAGTGAAGAAAGCAAGATACTGCAGCGCGATGACGGGCCGCCACCAGAGGGATTTCAATAGCGTGTTGGGGTCCGAGAAATACCCCGCTTGCTGGAAGAGATTCCATTTCATAGCCCACGTAGGCGCGACGGACACTTGCCGCAACTGCCATCCCAAAGCAACGAGCGGCAGCAGCAACCCGATGCCGAGAAGCGCCGCGTTCCGGGCTCGTCCCTTGTGTGCCAGCCACACCAAGATCAGGCCGCCGATGAGGGCAACCCCAACCTGCCGGGTCAGAATCGCAGCCGCCGCAGCTATCGAACCCAGGAACATCAGTCCCAACTGGCGAGTGCGCAAGGCGCGAGTCCAAATGAATAGTGTAGTGAGAAAGCACGAAAGATACGGCACATCCGTCATGAAGGAGAACGACATCTTCAGCAGAATGGGGCTGGAGAAGAGCATCAGCATGAGCAGCCCCGCCTCGTCCGGCGCAAATCCGTGCTCCAGCCCCAGGCAGTAAAACGCGATCAGCCCCACCAGCCACAACGCCAGAGTCGATATCCGCAAGCTGGCGTGGGAGTAGCCAACCAGCTTGGCAAACCCCGCACCCCAATACGCCTGAAAAGGCATGTTGGCTGTGGCCCAGTCGTGCAATTTGTAAT
>Ga0209777_10001394_pt1 | contig 35122 bp, 24 predicted proteins | sample FrelakmetHBP12HB_FD_187147 | JGI IMG/M metagenome (GOLD analysis project Ga0209777, IMG submission 187147) | Freshwater lake sediment microbial communities from the University of Notre Dame, USA, for methane emissions studies -HBP12 HB (SPAdes)... | ecosystem: Environmental > Aquatic >...
TATGCTGCGGGAGGGTTACGATCCCCCGATCTCCAGATCTCTCAAAGCCATGAACGCATGAATGCATTCGTAAACCCTATGAGTCTGGCGCCCTAACCAGCTAGGCCACCGCAGCACAAAAGTGCATGATAAGAACGCCGTAAAAACTATTAAAGGTTCTGATGTGGCGTTTTAATCGCCCATCAGTCCTTTTTTGGTTGCAGGTACATGTTCACTGCAGCAGATATCGCTGCAACCTTTTTTCCTTCTCCGAAGGATCCGGCGAGGGTCTGCATCCGTGTCTCCTCATCACGTTTATATCGGTCGAGTGTACTGAGGATATGTTCTTCCTGTAAAAAGTGCGTGTGGGTATTCCCCGCAATATACTGCTGGTTGTTCATAATCGCGTAGTGGAGAGGGAGCGTCGTTTTGACACCAAGAATGATATATTCAGAAATTGCACGACGCATCCTTGTTATCGCTTCGACTCTTGTGCTATCCCAGGCACACAGCTTTGCGATCATTGAATCATAATTGGGGGGTATCCTGTATCCCATATGGATACCGCTGTCCACCCGTATGCCTGGTCCGCCCGGTGAACGGTACCGGGTAATCTTTCCCGGGTCAGCGGAGAAGTTATTGAGGGGATCTTCTGCGTTGATTCTGCACTCAATTGCATGCCCGCGGATGGAGAGATCGGACTGGTCAAAGGGAAGCGACTCACCGGCTGCAATCGCGATCTGTTGCCTCACAATGTCAACACCCGTGATAAACTCAGTTATGGTATGCTCGACCTGGAGCCGGGTGTTCATTTCCATGAAATAATACCTGCCATTACTATACAGGAACTCAACCGTTCCTGCATTGGTATAATCTGATGCTTCTGCAACCTTGAGCGCTGACGCGGACATCCTGTCACGCAATTCGGGCGTCATGACAGGAGAAGGGGCTTCTTCGATGAGTTTCTGGTGACGGCGCTGGATCGAACACTCGCGATCATAGAGATGAACAGCATTGCCGTGCTCATCCGCCAGTACCTGTAACTCGATATGCCGTGGTTTTACCAGGTATTTCTCAATTAATATCGTGGCGTCACCGAATGCAGACTCTGCAATGCGCATGGCTGCAGCAATAGCCTCTTCCAAACCCTGCTCATCATTGACGATCTGCATTCCAATACCTCCACCGCCGGCGCTTGCCTTGATAATCACCGGGTAACCAATCCCCTCGGAAACCTTTTTTGCATCCGCAATGCTTTTAACACCGCCTTCTGTACCGGGGACAACAGGAACTCCTGCGTCCCTCATCATCTGTTTGCTGCCGATCTTCGATCCCATCGCTTTGATTGTTTTCCAGCCTGGGCCGACAAAGATCACATTTTCATCCTGGCAGATCTTTGCAAACCAGTAGTTCTCAGCTAAAAATCCATAACCAGGATGTATCGCTTCTGCACCGCTCTTTTTCGCAATATCAACGATTCTCTCAATGTTGAGGTAACTTTTTGAAGGATGGGCATCCCCGACAAGAAACGCTTCATCTGCATATTTGACGTGGAGCGCGTTATTATCAGCAGATGAGTAGATCGCCACCGTCTCAATACCCAGTTCCCGGCATGCCCGCATGATACGGATAGCAATTTCTCCGCGGTTAGCGATCAGGAGTTTTTCAAAATATTTCATTGCACCACCAGCAGGACGTCACCATTCTGGACAACATCGCCGGTATCCACAAAGATCTCGGTGACCTTTCCGTCTATCGGGCTATGGATGGGATTTTCCATCTTCATGGCCTCAAGCACAAGAAGGGTGTCACCTTTTTTCACCGAAGCACCCCGGTTCACGAGCACTTTAAGCACCATTCCCTGCATATTGCTCTTTATACCTCCGGCAAAGTCGCCCCGTGGAATCTTTTGCGGTGCTATACTTGCCACCTCAACTTTGCTTCCACCGACTGAGATAATACGGACAGAGAAGACTTCCCCGTCCACTTCTACTTCCATCTGGCTGGGTGTTTCGGTTGCAGGTTTTGTCATCGTTTGCTTTTTAGGTATTTCTTCTAACAACCGTTCTCCTTTGAGGAACGATGGTGCAATTGCAGGATAGAGGATATAGGTCAGGACATCTTCTTCCTTTTTAACAAGCCCGGCTTTCTCTGCTTCCTCTTTCATCTTTTCATACGCGGGTTCGAGCAAATCGGCGGGTCGTACGGTTATAACGGCATCATCCCCTATGATCAGCTTTCGGATCTCATCATTTACCGGTGCGGGTGACTTTCCATAGAGTCCGTGGACATAGTCCTTGACCTCCTTTGTGACGTTCCGGTAGCGCTGACCGTTTACGAGCACGTTGAGCACCGCCTGAGTACCGACAATCTGGCTGGTGGGAGTGACAAGGGGTGGATAGCCGAGATCTTTTCTTACTCGTGGAATTTCTTCGAGCACCTCATCCATCCGGTTGAGTGCATCCTGTTCCTGTAATTGGGAGACAAGGTTGGAGATCATACCTCCGGGCAGCTGGTAGAGGAGCACATCGCTGTCAACTCGCTCGGATATCGGGTTGAGCAACCCGGCATATTTTTCCCTGATTCGTATGCAGGTATTACGGACTGCCCGGAGTTTAAGGAGGTCGATGCCAGTGTCTCCCGGGGTGCCAATCAGGGACGCAACTACACTTTCGGTAGGGGGTTGAGATGTTCCCATGGAGAACGGCGACATCGCGGTATCGAGAATGTCAACGCCCGCCGTTATTGCAGCTTGGTAACTCATGGGGGCAATACCACTTGTTGAATGACTGTGAAGGCAGACCTTTATGTCCACAGCCTCTTTTATACCACAGATGAGCTCCCGGGTCTCTCCTGGCATAATAAGCCCTGCCATATCCTTGATGCAGATGGAATCGCACTCATTCGCATAGAGCTCTTTTGCCATCTCAATGAATGTCTTTATGGTGTGAACGGGACTTGTCGTATAGGATAGTGCACCCTGCAGGTGAGCCCCAACATTTTTTACCTGGTCCATTGACCGTTTCATGTTCCTGATATCGTTTAACGCATCAAATACACGGAAGATATCCACCCCGTTTTTATGCGCTGCGGTGACGAACTTATCGACCACATCGTCAGGGTAGTGACGGTAGCCGACAAGATTCTGTCCCCGCAGGAGCATCTGGACCGGGGTATGCGTGAGTTCAGCCTTCAAGGCACGGAGACGGTCCCAAGGGTCGTCGTTTAAAAAACGTATGCAGGTATCGAAGGTGGCGCCGCCCCATGCCTCAACGGAAAAAAAACCGCAGTTGTCGATCTCCCGGGCAAGAGGAATCATATCCTCTGTCCGGAGCCGGGTAGCGATGAGAGACTGGTGGGCGTCCCGTAACGTAGTGTCAGTGATGGAAACTTTTTTTTGAGAGGCGGTGCGCATGAAGATCCTCAGGGCTTCGATTGGATCATATTAAGCCTTTCAAACCTTCATCGGTAAAGTATAAAAAATTCACTAACTGGAATCAAAGCGAAAATTAAAATGCCTAAGGCAACCATTCCTGCAACGAGGTCCAGAGGACGTGTAAAAAATGTTGGGCACATGGTCCCCCCATACTGATATCCCCGGACTGCAAGCAGTTCTGCAGTGTCCTCTGCCCTGACAAGTGCACCATGGACAAGTACCATACCTGCAGGGACGATGCTGCGTACTTCCCATTGCATACCTTTGATCTTCTCTGCCATACGAATCCGGTCAAGATCGGCAGTGAATGATACTAAGGATTGCATTCCCATCTCAGCGACCATGCCGAGCTCAAATCCTGCCCTGTCGCCAAACAACCAGACACCCATGGCAAGGAATTCTCCCGACTTCTGCTCGCTGAATATCCATATACCAATAAGCACGATCACGGTCATCCTGGTAAAATACGAAAGGCCCTCCCCGCCAGATAGTTGCAGGACAAGGCTGAAAAATGCAATCATAAAGATTAAAGATAAAACCAGTCTGATCCTTTTTGCAAGCTGCAGGCGAGGGGTAAACACCATCCACCAGAGAAATACAGCAGCAGCTCCGTGAAGGCTCATGAATGCCGTCAGAGAGAGAACTGCTGCGGCAACAATTCTTATCCTTGGATCCTGCATACCGCCTCCCTAAGGTCATCCAATGAGATATTTTCAGGCTTGGATCCAAGAGCCATAAGTCTCTCTATCAATGGCGGGACATGGCTCCAGTGTGAGAACGCTTCCGGTGGTACCCCACAATCTACAAGTGTGCCATCAACAATTTCCCAGATCCTGGAAACCCTGGGAAGGATATTCTGTTCATGGGTGAAAATAACGCAAATACCCTTCGACTTTTGCCCGATGCGTGCACAGAGTTTTACTTTTTCCTCGCAGTCAAGAGAGCTGAACGGTTCGTCAAGCAACAGAAGGTCATAGTCTTTTGCAAGCACACATGCAAGGTGGAGGCGTTTGAGTTCACCCCTGCTCAGGGAGAGGGGTGATGCCTCCTTTTTTTCGGTCAGTCCGATAGCTTCAAGAATTTTATCAGTAGCAACACCCCAGGATGCGCATTCTTCTGCAACAGAAAGGCCGGTGAGGTGGAGTTCCGGGAACTGGAGCGAGAGCATGATTGTGGTAATCTCTTCTTTCTCAATGTCCCCGCCAGACCATGGAAGGAGCTCCGCCATCATGAGCGCCAACGTTGACTTCCCGCTCCCCACATCTCCGCTCACAAGGTGTACGCCTTCATTGAAAGTGCCAGAAGCAGAAAGTGACCACTGGTCACGAATCGCATGTATCTGGTTTAATATGATTTTGATCATCGGCACCCCCATATCACCGGATAATATGCTGTGCCTTTGAGGAAAGGAAAGACATAGTCCGGCGTACCTGCAAGGGTAATCCGCCCTGAATCGAAAAAGAGAAGGTAATCACTGTGAATGGCTGCGTCCATCTGCTGCGTGCAACGGATTACATAATCGGCCCCTGATGTTCTGATTCCCTGCTCAATCTTTGCCAAAGAGCGTGCATCAAGATGTGAATCGTACTCGTCCAGTACCAGCACCTTTGGGTGGTGAACCAGTGCTGCAGCAAGGGAAACAAGGACTTTTTCACCCCCGGACAACTCACGTACCGCTCTTTTGAGGAGATGGGTGATGCCCATAGCATCTGCACATGCACGGACGTTCGAATCAATTTCATCGCAGGGAGTGCGACGGAAACGGAGCGGGGATGCAATCTCATCAAACACGTTTACAAAAAGAATATTACGGTCAGGAAACTCGTTCACCCAGCCTAATTCGGTTTCTCGTGGTGGTGCATCATCGATCAAGAGAGTACCGGAGTCTGGTATTGCAATTCCGGCGCAGAGCTTAACAAATGTGGTTTTCCCGCTACCGTTTGGACCAATGATTGTTGTAATGCCGGGTTTGATAGTGAGTGCGTCAATCGCAAGATTGCGGTAGCACAGGAATTCAGCAGTGATCATGGTAGTCGTTTCGCAATCATGTACGCAGCATATATTTTTATCAAGTCCCCCGGGATGAACGGAAGCACTCCGCTTAATACGGCAGGGATGAGTCCTATCGTAAGGGAATACATCAGCCATGCAACGCCACAGACATAGATGATACCGGTTCCAGCCAAAAGTCCTGAAATCCGGATGGTCACCGACTCACGTTCATAGGCAAGTCCGACTACCAGCGCAGCGAAGATAAACCCTATCAGGTACCCGCCGGTTGGTCCCAGCAGGATACCAAACCCTGCAACACCCGTATGAAATACCGGAAGGCCAAGTGCACCGAGGAGCACATACAGCGATACCGGGATTACCGCATATCGCTTCATAACCGCGCCGGCGAGTAAAACAAAGAGCGTTTGAAGGGTTAACGGGACAGGGAAGAAGGGGATTGACACCCATGCCCCAAGGCCCATAAGACCAATAAATGCGGCAGAGTATGCAATAGTTCTGGATTTCTGCAGGTCCCCAAACATCGTCAACCATAAAAAAATTGAATGGTTGACGATAAAAAAGTACCTTTCACTTACAGCTGATAACAGTCGCCAGAGATAACCCGCTCGAGCTTGCCATTATCCTTTCTGATAATGAGAGCGCCAAACTCATCGATGTCGATTGCATCTCCTTCGAAGCTGTTCTTCAGGGTCCTGATCTGCACGCGGTTTTCAAGAGTACATGAAAGACTCTTCCATTCCCTGATGATTGTTTCGTATTCGCCACTTTCAATGAGGAGATACCGGCTCTCGAAATCCTTGAGGATGCGTGCGAGAAATTGAGCACGATCTACTTCATGCCCGACTTCAGCGCTTATAGAAGTGATGTCTTTTTGTAACGCTGGAGAGAACTGGTTTAACGGGACATTCACATCAATACCTATGCTTAACAGGCAATAGTGAACTGAGTCTGCCTCTGCTGCAAGCTCAAGAAGGAGTCCGGCGACTTTCTTGTTACCAATGAAAATATCATTTGGCCATTTGATCAGGGCACCGAGGTCGAATTCCTTGCGGATTGCCCGGGCAACGGCAATAGATCCTGCCATCGTGATCATGAAGATATGATCAATGGGCACGTGGGGTTTGAGAACGACCGTGATCCAGATCCCCCCACTGGGTGAGACCCATGCCCTCCCCATTCTTCCTATACCGCCGGTCTGTTCTTCGGCAATGATCACCATGCCATGCATCTTCCCGACATCCCCTTCCGAGCACATCTGCTTGCCCACCCAGATGGTCGAGGGGGTATTCTCGAGATAACGGATCTTTTTTCCGATAAACTGTGTCTTGAGTTTTTTGTGTATTTCATAAGGAAGGAGCTTATTGCTCGTACGCGTGAGTTTATACCCCTCTTTTTGCGATGAGAAGATGTCGTAGCCCATCCCCCGCAGTTCCTGGATATGCTTCCAGACCGCAGATCGGGTAATTCGGAGTTCATTGCTGATCGCTTCTCCGGAGATAGGCGTTTCTGATCGCTCGAGAATCTCAAGCACTTTGAATGCAGAATCTGGCAAACAATCACCTCCTTGAACCGCTCTGTTCTGAAGGGAGAGGACAGGGATCTTTACCGCATACCTGCTTGAGTATCGCAGATTGGTGTTCCATAAGGGTGGCAAGATCAAAAATTCCCGTGATATCAACAATCCCGATTGCACCAATAGCGTTTCCTTCATGGTCTCTGATGGGACTGACCGTCACGGGAACCCCCTTGTAAGGCCCGCTCGTCGGTGTAGTTTTTATCGGAATATTTTTTGCTATTACTTCAAGGAGAATGGGGCCAACATAATGCCGATCAATAACTCTCCCGTCTTCAACCCGTATACCCTCTTTTTCCACTGACTTTGCGGTAACGGGAAGGCGGTGGATCAACTCGTGGACTGCAAGGACAAACGGCTCAAGATCGCCTGCTTCCGCACTGCAGGACAACGAATAACGGCGCATTGGACATATACCTCTCTTATAACACTGGTCAATTTCTATCTAGAAGAAGATTGCGCATAAGGGGAAGTAGGTTTTTTCCAAGTCCATTGTTCAACCTTGTGCGTCATTTCCGAGGTATCGTGCCAGTTCGCTTAAGTCCATCCAGGTACTTCGCTAAAATGAAATCCCAGGTTTTATCTTTGGTTCCTGACAGGGAGTCAAAAATTACAATACAACTGAAAAAATTCACGAAAAAAGGTAAGCCAAATACCAGCCTTACTGCCCATCGTTCCTGATGGCGTCGTAGGGATTCATCATGCTGCTCTGGTACGCCGGCCAGAGCGATGCCAGGCTTCCGATCACTATGACGACAATAACCGCAAGACTTCCCATCAGTCCGGTTTCGGCTCCCGTCGGCAGGCGGAACGAGACCTGGAGTGCATTGTTTAGGGCACCCTGCGTATCAAGAACAAAGAAGGTGACAAGGCTTGCACCGACCCCTGCGATACCGCCGAGAGCTGCAAGGACCAGCGATTCTGTCATTACAAGGAAGAAGATGATGTTCCGTTTTGCGCCGATTGACTTGAGAATCCCGATCTCCCGCTGTCGCTCCCGGGCAACCATCGCCGCGATGAGTGCGATGAGCGGGAACGCGGCCAGTACAACAACCACAGTGATCATATTCATGAGATTCGGCAGGCCCTGGATATCCTTTGAGACGGGGTCCAGGGTGAAATGTCTCCCGAGAACCGTGAGGGCAGCATTGGGTGCCTTGATGCGGGCCTGGACCATGGCAGGATCTGCACCGGGCTTTACCTTGACGAGAACCCCGTTAATATCTCCCGGGAAGATTCGCGGAGCGGAAGGAGGGACGATTCCATCTGCTGCCGCGAGTGTATACGCATCATCCATTCGTAGAAAGATGGTAGTATCAACAGCGGTTCGCGTAGGATCGAGCCTGCCTGCAATGGTATAGGGGTGGCCAAGTAGTGAGATTTGTGATGAAACTGAGCCGGAAATGGCGCTCCCCACGATGACCTCGCCAGGGCCGGGCGGGTTGTTCAGGAGTTGATTAAGCCATGGCTGGATAGTGAAATCCGTTGCCGGATCGATACCGAAAATATCTACCGGCAATGACGAGAGTTCCGGCAGGTTCAGGGTTGCAACATAGAGCTGGGGGCTCGTTTTTGCTACGCCTTCGACACTTGCTGCTGCATTAACGATTCTCGCGTTGAGGCGGAGGGTTGACGATTCCACCTTCACAATCGCGGCCGTATTTTCGGGCCCGACATACTTATAGAATCCCGAGTACTGGGGTGCGGCTACAAGGATGTCCGCTCCCATCCGGGAAACCCCCAGATCAATACTCCCTACTGCACCCGCGATAAGGTACTGGGCGGAAAAAATATTCGCGGCTATAAAAGCAAAACAGAAGATCATCGCCAGGTTGCGGCCCGGTTTGTTCTTCAGGCTGGCCGCGATGAAGGTAAAATAATCCATCTTCTGGTTCATGACGCATCCTTACGACTGCCATAAGAGGCCGGTTGCCGTACCCTATTCCACGAAGAGAGTGAGGACCTCTCCACCAGTTTTCCCCTGTCCATCCCGTATGTTCTCGTGGCAAAAGGTACGAGGTCCGGGTTGTGGGTTACCATTACGATAGTTGTTCCTTCGCGGTTCAACTCCCTGAAAAACTCCATGATCTCGAGTTCGGTATCAACATCCAGGTCCCCTGTAGGTTCATCTGCAATAAGGATCGAGGGGTCGTTGATAAGTGCCCGTGCGATAGCCACCCGTTTCATCTCACCGCTTGAAAGTGTGCAGGGATAGGCATCGTTCCGGTGCGATATCCCGACCTTACTGAGGAGCTCCACAGCCCGTTTTCGGCAACCTGATCCCCCCGGGCAGAACAGCGTCGGGAGCATCACATTCTCCAGAGCGGTGATGGTGGGAATCAGCCCGGAGAACTGGAACACAAATCCGATCTCTTTTGCTCGTAGCCCGGCAATCTCATCTTCTGTAAGATTCCTGATGTCGCGACCTCTCAGCTTTACCGTTCCGGTCGTCGGGTGGATGAGTCCTGCAAGCATCCCGAGGAGCGTGGATTTCCCGCTCCCGGACCTTCCGAGTATCAGGACAAACTCCCCGGGGTTTACCGCAAGATTCACCTCATCTACTGCGCGTACTTCAGCAGTATAGGTACTGAACGCTTTTGTAACGGCGGAAACTTCTATCATGGATCTCCTTTACGGATGGTCTCGTAGGGTTCTGAACGGTTGATAAGGATCGCAGGATAGAGTGAAGATATCCCGCCGATCCCCGCTGAAAGCAGAAGTGCCGTTCCGCCGTCATAAATGATCGCCATGGGTGAGGGGATTATGAAGGGAATTTTTAAGCTGAATGCAATAAAATCCTGGAAAAATACTAAGATGACAGCGGCGGTTCCCATCCCGATAAGGCCGCCGACAATGGAGATGGAGAACGATTCAGCGAGGATGAGGCGCACGACATATGTTTTTGTTGCACCGAGTGCCCGCAGGATCGCAACTTCCCGCCTCCGTTCATGGGCGACCATAGCGGAGATAAAGCCAAGGAGCGGAATAGACACAAGGGTGACGGCAAGCGTCGAGCCATAGAGGAGACGGGTTACGGATCCCAGCTGAGCGGTCACGGCACTCAGGAGACCATTAGGAGTTATGGTTTTGGTTTCCGGGATCTTTGAATGGATCGCACTCGCGACAGCAGTCTGTGAGGTTCCGGGTTCCAGCTTCACGAGTACAGCAGAGACCATTCCCCTTGGGATGGTGAGCTTCCGTACTGCTTTTACACCGGACTCGTCCGCCATCACGTACGCGTCTTCAGTCCGGGTAAAAACCGCCATATCCACACCCATTCCGGTCTGTGCAAGCCTGCCGATGATATGAAACGTATGGCCATAAAACAGGAGATCCGAACCGATATCCCCGGTGATTTTACTGCCGACAATAATATCGTCTTTCCCCATTATTACCCCGGGATTCTCCTTTAGCCATGGAGACACGGTAAAGTCACTTGAGGGATCCATTGCAATGATCTGGACGGCAGCTGAGCAGCACGCTTGTCCAAACAGGGTTGCGACGAATATCTGGGGACTGGCCTTTTCAACTCCGGTTATCTTTGAGATCTTCTCAAATCCGGAATCATTGAAGAAAAAAGTACTTGGTTCACCCATGAGGATAACGGTCTCAGCTTTTGCGTCATATTCCGCCGGGACAACCAATATATCGGCACCCATCCGGGTCATACCAGCATCAAGACTCTTCTGTGCTCCGTTCATCAGGTACTGGGCGGAGAAGAGCGTCGCCGCAATGATGGCAAATGCTAGTATTGTGGCAATGTTCCGGTGGGGACGATTCGTCAGGTTGGCTGCGATGAGCCGGAAAAACCCAAATTTGGGTGGATTACTCATCCTTATTCACGTTTCCAGACCAGGTATCCACCGACAATGATGACAATAATCCCAAGCAGTTCAAGCGCTGGTAGCGTTGTCATCCTGCATGGGTGAGAGGCCACTTTGCACATCCCGATCAGGACTGTGGGGAATAGTACGACGAACGCTCCCATCGCAATGCTGAATATGCCAACCGCCTGCCGTGTCTCCGGGGTACTCCGTGCGATAAGAAGGCCGCCGGCGATAACGATCAGTGCCCCGATGCCAGTCTCGGCTCGGGCTGTCCATCCGCAGGTCATGGGGAAATCCGTCCCTGAGGCTGTCTTCAGGAAAAGCCCCTGCATTTCACAGACAGGGAAGATTATCCACGGTGTCAGGATAACAACAATACCGAGAAGTACGAGCAACGCGCCGATACCGTTCACCATTTTATCAGAAGCCATTGTAACTTGTATGTGCGGAATTAAGTTATTTAACAGTTGTTCTCGTACTAATTGACGTCGTTCAACCAACCAAAAAAAACGAATAATCAATTGTGAATTACGTGCACAGTTTTAGAATTTTGCTATTTTAACAGACCCTGATCAGTCCCTAATTTTTTAGGTTCCCCTTCGTCTCCGCACAAGTTTCGTCTCGAGAAATGGGAGTTGTTTCAGAATCTATGGGAGACACAAGAATTCTTTATCGAATCGCCGGTTCGTTACAGAATACGGAAGGAAGTCGATAGAATCCCGATTTTTTCATTGATCTGATAACTCTATGCGTACTACTGATTTCCCTCAGCCGGCACTGGATGTTACAAAAAAAGCTCTTGATGATAGGAACACCGTTATTTCATTCATCTGTAGCGGTATATCAAAACAGAAATCCTGATCAAAAATTACATGAAAGTGTCGAACGAATTAGGAACCGTTGCCGGTTATAAACGATCAGCACTTTATTACCGGTGGAAACGTTACGACGATCAAACACTCAACTGCCAATCAGGTTTTTGATTTTGTATTAGTACAGTGGTCCAACACTGCATATATTGGATTACTCAATGAATTTGATATGTCAAGAGCGGTAATTTCATGTCAATTCCCCTGCTATAATGAGATAGGATTCATTTAGGTCTGACGGATTTCCATTACTTGGATGTGGTTACCATGAAAACAATCGGTTCATTTTTTTTTGGTCTCGCTATCTTTTTCGCACTGATACAACCGATCAGCGCACAAGAACTGAACCAGTCTTCAAATTATTCCGGATTTCAAACCATCTCTTCGTCTCACGTCTCAACGAATTTGACATTCAATGACACCTGGCTGACTGTAGCAATGAATACCAGTCAATCATCGCCATCTTCTCAGTCAAGTGCCAGTATTTCATCACAAAACACGGTTTCCGAGAAGGGTGCTTCATCAAATAGTACCGAAACCACATCTCCCGGGAAATCACCGGTTACCTATACTACCGATCCTATTACCAAGCGTGAATATGTTAACGACCAGGTAATCGTCCGGTACAATACTAAAAAATTTCAAAGTCCCGGGGTTTTGAGCGCACATATATTGGACTCAAATGCGAAAATCGGGGCAACTGTTGATGAAGATTTCAGTAATTCCGGTTTGCCCGGTATGCAGGTTGTAAAAATACCCCAAAATGTCACCGTCGATGATGCTATCACGGAATACAGGAAAAACCCGGATGTCCTCTATGCGGAGCCGAATTATATCTACCATATCAGTGCAGTAACGCCTAACGATCCCTATTATAGCACCCAATGGGGACTTCACAACACCGAGACACCCGGTGCGGATATTGCAGCTCCCAATGCGTGGGGAATTTCAACCGGATCCAGTTCTGTAGTTGTCGCTGTGATTGACTCCGGCGTTGATTACAACCATCCCGATCTGGCGGCAAATATGTGGACAAATACCGGGGAAATCCCTTCGAATGGCATTGATGATGACGGGAACGGGTATGTCGATGATGTCCGTGGCTGGAATTTTTACAATGGGAATAATGATCCGATGGACGGTATGACCTACCTTAATACCTATCATGGCACTCATTGCTCCGGTATCATTGGGGCTGTGGGTAATAACGGGGTCGGGGTATGTGGCGTCAACTGGAATGTAAAAATTATGCCATTGAGGGTTGCGGATCAGAATGGCAGCTTGACTGTAGCAAATGCCGCATTAGCAATCAATTATGCAAATGCTAATGGTGCAGACGTCATCAGCAATTCATGGGGTGGGACAGGACCATCACAAGCGTTATCCGAAGCGATCAACAACTCTCATGCGGTTGTTGTCTGTGCAGCGGGAAACTATGGGACATATACGCAGGAGCTTAATAATGATATCATCCCGATATATCCTGCTTCGTATACGAGCGATAATATCATCGCAGTTGCCGCTACTAACAGCAGCGATACTCTGGCATCATTTTCACATTACGGCCAGATCAGTGTAGATCTCGCTGCGCCCGGTGTTAATATTTACAGCACGAATAAGTCATCAGGCAGCTCAGCTGCAAGTTACCAGTATTTGAGCGGAACCTCTATGGCAACCCCTCAGGTTTCCGGTGTAGCGGCGCTCGTAAAATCTGTGAATCCCCGGCTTACGAATCTACAGATCAAGGATATTATCCTCAACAATGTCGATGTGATCCCTTCGCTCTCCGAAAAAGTTAACACCAGCGGGAGGCTGAACGCATATAAGGCGGTTCTCGCGGCACTTGGAACACTTGCTCCGGTTGCGAATTTCACCGGGACACCTATCACCGGAGTTGCACCCTTCACGGTAGTATTCACCGATCAGTCAACGAACACACCGGGCACATGGAACTGGACGTTCGGGGACGGGAACGTTACGAATGCCACCGATAGGAACCCTGTTCACACCTACCTCGCCACCGGTACTTACAATGTTTCGCTGAATGTGACCAATGCACATGGATTCAGTAACGTGACGAAGAGCGGGTATATTGTCGTTACGAGATTCCCAACAACGAAGATAGGAGTCTATAATAACGGTGTTTGGTACCTGGATTACAATGGCAATGGCACTTGGGAAGGTGCTGCGATCGATAAGAGCTACAACTTCGGGGGACCCGGGAATGTATCATTAGTAGGCGACTGGAATGGCGACGGTAAGACTGAGATTGGCGTCACAAACGGTGTCGACTGGTACCTTGACGCTAACGGGAATGGCACTTGGGATGGTACTCCCAGTGACAAGTATGGCTATTTTGGTATTACCGGTTATACGCCGGTTGTAGGCGACTGGAATGGAGACAATAAGACTGAGATTGGCGTCACGAACAGTGTCGACTGGTACCTTGATGCTAACGGGAATGGCACTTGGGATGGTACTCCCAGTGACAAGTATGGCTATTTCGGTATTACCGGTTATACGCCGGTTGTAGGAAATTGGAGTGGAGACGTGAGCGGGACCAGGATTGGCGTCACGAACGGTGTCGACTGGTACCTTGATTCTAACGGGAATGGCACGTGGGACGGGCAAACCGTAGATAAACATGGCTATTTCGGCATTTCAGGTTATACGCCGGTTGTAGGGGACTGGAATGGCGACGGTAAGACTGAGATTGGCGTCACGAACGGTGTCGACTGGTACCTTGATGATAACGGGAATGGTGTTTGGGACGGTACCGGAACCGGAAATGACAAGTATGGCTATTTCGGTATTACCGGTTATACGCCGGTTGTAGGAGACTGGAATGGCGACGGTAAGACTGAGATTGGCGTCACGAACAGTGTCGACTGGTACCTTGACTCTAACGGAAATGGCGCGTGGGACGGGCAAACCGTAGATAAACATGGCTATTTCGGTATTACCGGTTGGACTCCGGTTACCGGAAAATGGAGTTAGTCTTTCAATCTTTTTTTTGACATTCAAAAATGTCTGCCTCAACCGACCTTCCTTTAGCTACATCGTCAATTATTTAACTATCAAAACTACAGAGAACTCATTCAATACTCAGCAGGTTCGACATAAGATCACTATGAGTATTTTTATCGTGAACAGGTTTTTCGATAGCGTCCCTTGAAGGTGCATACAAATGACGTTTACGTCCGGGAGATGGCATATATGCTAAATTTTATCCGAAATGACAAGAACCCTACAGAAAAAAGATCCTCCCAAGCCAGGACTCGATTCCTGGTTGTTATGGGGATTCTCTTCACCTTTTTGCTGTTGAATATTGGTACAGCCGCTGCAGATAAAAGCACGGATGTCAATGCGACAAATGCCACCGCAGTCAACACATTGGTGCAAACTCCGCTTCCGAATGCCACTGCCACAACGGCTACAACGACAACGATAGCAATATTTAACGCAAGTACACCGCGACAGGTTGCAAGTGCGGCATCATCGAATCCTGTTCCCGTTATAACCGCTGTGCCAGTCCCTCTTCCGCCAATAGATGCGGTCCTAGAACAAGCGTTCGTTGATCGGAATATCATGAGGATGCGAAACATCACCGCAGCTGATCGTAAAGCCGCAGCGGAACGAGCGGCAGCTAAGGGTCTGGTTGTAGGGAGCGCCGCAACCGGGGGGTATGGAGTATCCCGTGCTTCGAACCTGTCATCATATCCTGGAGGAACTCCCGACTATTGGGGTCAGTACCCTAACTATGCAAACAGTCAGCTCCCGACAATCGATGCGACGGGCAATGGTGTTCCGGGTACCGGCATCAGGAAGTTCGTGGATTCATTGCCGGGTCTTGGGTCAACAAAAGCAAATAATCTCGGTCAGTACATTCCGGTTGCTGTGAATGACTCTATTTCATATCCCGGATCCGATTATTACGAGATTGCCTTGGTCCAGTACGTGGAGAAAATGCATTCTGATCTCCCGCCAACTACGTTGCGGGGATACGTGCAGCTCGAGACAAGTGTGAACATTGGCTCCAGCAAACATATACCCCTGTCCTACCCCAATGGAAGTCCGATTATGAATGGGGCCTCTCAGGTGTTAGCGTATGACAATCCCCACTATCTTGGACCGATAATCGTCGCTAACAAAGACAGACCTGTACGGGTCAAATTCCACAATTATCTTGCCACCGGGTCGGATGGCAACCTGTTCTTGCCGGTTGATACTACCATCATGGGAGCAGGGATGGGTCCCCTGGGATTGAACACCAGTGGTCTTCCTATCGATTATTCGCAGAACCGTGCCACTCTCCACCTGCACGGAGGCAATACACCATGGATCAGTGACGGGACAGCGCACCAGTGGACTACACCGGCCGGAGAGCAGACGGCTTATCCTGAAGGCGTCAGTGCCCGCAATGTCCCGGACATGGATGGTGGAATTGAGCCCGTGGGAACGCTGACGTTCTACTACACCAACAACCAGAGCGCCAGGTTGATGTGGTACCACGACCATGCACTGGGAATTACCCGGCTCAATGTCTTCGCCGGTGAAGTTTCTGGTTACGTTCTCAGGGACACGCAGGAAGCAGCGATGATTGTATCCGGTGCAATCCCCACCGATGAAATTCCGTTGATCATCCAGGATAAGACCTTCACTCCCAGCGCAACCCAGATGGCCGCTGAAGATCCCACCTGGAACTGGGGAGGAAACAAGACCAGAGCTTGGCCGAATACCGGTGATCTCTGGTTCCCCCATGTCTATATGACCAACCAGAATCCGTTGGACATCTCCGGCGCGAACGCGATGGGAAGATGGGATTACGGCCCCTGGTTCTGGCCACCGTTTTCCGGCCTGATCAACGGACCGGTAACGAATCCCTATGCCAGCGTGTCTGCACCCTGGGAACCGCCAAAGATCCCCGGGACGCCGAACCCGACCATTGTACCGGAAGCATTCATGGATACTCCGCTCGTCAATGGTGCGGCCTATCCCTATGTTCAGCTCGGACCGCATGCATACCGCCTCCGCATCCTGAATGGATGTAATGACCGGTATCTTAACCTTCAGCTGTACTATGCTGGATCCAATGCGACCATGTGGAGCGGGACGACATTACTTAACGGAAGTGCTGGTGAAGTCCCCATGGTACCTGCAGCACCTGGCGCAGGTCTGCCACAATTCTGGCCGACGGATGGCCGTGATGGCGGCGTTCCCAATCCGAATTCCGCCGGTCCGTCATGGATCCAGATAGGGACTGAGGGGGGCTTCCTGCCAGCACCGGTGGTTATTCCCCCACAACCGGTCAGCTATGACTATAACCGCCGCACGATTACCGTGCTGGATGTCCTGAACACTTCCCTCTACCTTGGACCTGCCGAACGTGCCGATGTCATCGTTGACTTTACCGGCATCCCGACCGGAACGAAGCTGATCCTCTACAACGATGCCCCGGTGCCGAACCCGGCATTCGATTCGCGGTACGACTATTATACGAACGACCCGGATCAGGCCTCAACGGGCGGTGCACCAACCACGGCTCCAGGGTACGGCCCGAACACACGGACGATCATGCAGATCCAGATCAATAGTTCTATCCTCGCCACTGGACCCTATTATTCCGGCCTGATTAATACCGTATTGCCGTCTAATTATAGTGCCTCGCAGGCGCCACCCATCATACCCCAGGCTGCATACAATACGGCATTTGGTGCCACGTATCCTGCGGACCCGTACGTGAGAATCCAGGACAATCAGACTACATTCACACCGGTTGGGGGCTCTCAGGTGACCATGGAGATGAAGCCGAAATCGATCATAGAAGACTTCGATCTTGATTATGGCAGGATGAATGCCATGCTCGGTGTCGAAGTGCCGAGGACTACCCTCCAGACCCAGACATCAATCCCGTACTTCTACGTTGATCCGCCGACTGAAATCTTCAACAATTCTGACGGCATGTCTCCCATAGGCACGCTCGCTGACGGGACTCAGATCTGGAAGATCACGCATAACGGTGTCGACACCCATGCCATACACTGGCATATGTTCAATGTTCAGGTTCTCAACCGGGTCGGCTGGGATGGACAGGTCAAACCTCCCTTTGCGTATGAGCTTGGCTGGAAGGACACGGTCAAGATGAGACCGCTCGAAGATGTCATCGTGGCGATGAGGCCGATAAACCCCCCTCTTCCGGCAATCTGGGGACAACTTCCCAACAGCATCCGTGCACTTGACGTTACCCAGCCCCTGGGTTCAGCAACGTCAATGGAGTTCCACAATATTGATCCGACCAATGAACCGGCACCAGTCGTCAACCATCTCGTCAACTACGGGCTGGAGTATGTCTGGCACTGCCACCTGCTGGGCCATGAAGAGAATGATATGATGCGGGCGATGGCAGTCGCGGTCGCACCGATTGGGACTCCAACCGGGCTCACCGCGGGGAATGTCACAAATATTACGACGCACACCAGTGCCGTGTACCTGGCCTGGACCGATAACACTAAGATTGAAACCGACTGGACTGTCCAGAGGTTCAACAGCTCGAGGAATACCTGGATAGACATGGCGAGGGTCCCCTCCTATACCGGACCCGAAACCGGCGGCTCAGCAATGGCCATTGTCCCGATCGATAATACTACTCCGGACACCTCCTGGAGAGTGTTGGCTACAAACGTAGTCGGTGACGACACCGTATACACCGCTCCAGCGAACGGTTACACCACGGTGGCAGTCAATTCGACGCCTTCAGTCAACGTTACCCAAACCACCGGTACTGCAGCTCCTACCGGGGTATCATTCATCGGTATTCCGACAACAGGCAACGTGTCTCTCACGGTAGCATTTACCGGCACCGCGACGAGCTCCAGAGGCTGGAGCTGGAACTTTGGTGATGGGGATAGCACAAATGCAACCGGTATACAGAACCCGATCCATACATACCTGAACAACGGTGTGTACAACGTAACGTTTACGGCAATGAACATTGGAGGAAACACGTCCTTTAATCGGACGAATTACATCAATGTGGGTCCAAGTATCCCCCGTATTGCGCCGGTTGCGAACTTTACCGCACTACCGATTAACGGTTCGGCACCGCTTACTGTGGACTTCAGGGATCTTTCGGTGAATGCGACCACATGGTACTGGACGTTCGGCGACAACTGGAGCTACGGCAATATGACCACTTCGAATTCGACGCTGCAGTTCCCGGTCCACACATATATTATCGCGGGTAATTACACGGTCTCATTGAATGTGACCAATTCAGCAGGGTTTAACGTCAAAACGAAGGCTGGTTACATCAATGTCACGAATTCGACGGACCGGGTTGGTGTTACCAATAGTGTCACATGGTACTTGGACTACAATGGAAATGGCACCTGGGAGGGCCCGGGTGTCGATAAACAGTTCTTCTTTGGAATTACTGGATTTACTCCAAAAGTAGGAGACTGGAATGGTGATGGCAGGACAAAGGTTGGGGTCTATAACAATGGTACGTGGTATCTGGATTCCAACGGCGATGGTTTCTATTCGGCTGGTGTGGATAAGGCCTATTCGTTCGGGGGACCTGGGAACCTTTCAGTAGTGGGAGACTGGAATGGTGATGGCAGAACGAAGATCGGTCTTTTCAACCCAAGCACTGGTGTTTGGTATCTGGACATGAATGGATCCGGAGTACTATATCCGGCGACTGACACAAAGATCTTCGGAGCACCCATTATCGGGACACCCGTACCCGTAGTGGGAGACTGGACTGGAAATGGAACAACAAAGATTGGTGTAACAAATGGTATTGACTGGTATCTCGACACCAATGGAAATGGTGTCTGGGACGGTAATTCAACCGATCAGCAGGGCTGGTTCGGAATTGCCGGCTTTACCCCGGTAGTGGGAGACTGGACTGGACATGGAACAACAAAGATTGGTGTGACAAACAGCATAGATTGGTATCTCGATACCAATGGAAACGGTGTCTGGGATGGCCCATCGGTAGATCAGCATGGCTATTTCGGAATTACCGGTTATACCCCGGTTGTGGGAGACTGGACTGGAAATGGAATAACTAAGATCGGCGTAACAAACCAGGTCTTCTGGTATCTTGATACCAATGGAAATGGCGTGTGGGACGGGCCTATAATAGATCAGGCGCCATACTTCGGTATCTCCGGCTTTACACCCGTAGTGGGGAGATGGTAATAAACATTTAATAAAATGACAAATCAATTTTTTTTGCAATAATTACATAGAATTGTAAAATGTACCTCAATATTCGAAATACCTAAAATAGTGCACCCAAGATATTTTTAATTTTTTTGACATGGAAAATTTTTTTTAATTGACCCGGTTTCGAGTCCTTATCAAATCACATTATTAAAGAATTGAACAGAATCAAAACGTGGCGGATCAGAATTGATGTTTTTAGTAAGTCAGGAATGCGAATATATGTGTGCAAAAACATATTGTTATTACTCGCGAGTTGAAAAAAATCAACGAAGAATATAGGAGATAGATGAATGTCGAAAATTCTTTTGGTTGACCCGCCATGGTACATTTTTCAGAATATTAACCCGCCATGTATCCCCTTAGGACTTACATCAATCGCATCAACTCTTAAAGAAATGGGACATGAATGTCTGATTTTTAATGGAGATTTTACAACAACTTCATTGAATGGACAAGAAAGACTTCTCTGCGATTATCAAAATTATCAAAATTATCTAGAAGAGATGAAAAACAAGAAAAATCCAGTATGGAGTGAATTCAAATCGGTATTAGAGTGTTTTGATCCTGAATATGTGGTTCTGACAATACTAACGCCTAAATACGTATCTGCACTTGAAATCTCCAGAATTATAAAGACCTATAATCCAAAGATTCCCGTTATAATTGGAGGCGTTCATCCAACCTTACTTCCGATAGAGACACTAAAAGAAATCTTCTTCGACTTTGTCGTAGTTGGAGAAGGAGAAACAACTGTATCAGAATTGATAAAGTGTTTAAACTTGACTGGAGATATTACCACTATCAATGGCATTTGCTATAAAAAAAATGGGACTATTTTACAAAATCCACCACGAGACCTCATAAAAAATCTCGATACTATTCCTCTAATGGATTTTTCTTTATTACACAGGTTTAGCGAATATCCTGGAGATTATTTTGGCTCGATAATGACAAGCCGAGGATGCACATCCCGCTGCATTTTTTGTGCGTCTCATAATATATGGGGAAGAAAAGTCAGATTTGTCTCCCCTGAAAGAGTGCTAGAAGAAATTAAAAATCGTAATTATAAATATGGAGTGAAGAAGTTTAGATTTAACGATGATACCTTTACCGCAAATCATACACGTATAAAGCGTATTTGCGAATTAATCGTAAAAAACAAATTGAATATCACCTGGATGTGTGATACAAGAGCGGATAGAATCACACCAGAAATTTTAGATATGATGAAAGATGCTGGTTGCCAACAAATAAATATCGGTGTTGAAAGCGGGAGTGAAAAAATACTTGAAAAGATTCAAAAAGGCGAATCAATAAAAACAATTAAACGAGCATTTACCCTTGCAAAAAAATACAAAATACAGACTCTTGCATATTTTATTATGGGATTTCCTTTTGAAACAAAAGATGATATTGAACAGTCAATTCAGCTGATGAATGAAATCAAGCCAGATCTCATTTGTTGGAGTTTATACACGCCATATCCAGGAACAGAAATTTATGAAAACCTTCTAAATGAGGGAATTATAACAAAACCCGATTGGTCACAATTTTTTCACCACTCAATAAATATGAATTTCACTGGCTTCTCTGATCAGGAATGGTTGGATTTAGTTCAGTATGTTGAAGAATCAAATACCAAATATCTTTTGGAATACAATAACAAAAAAGAAAGCTCATATTTTACAAATATCCCGTTTTTCAGGAGAATTCTCGGATTACTTAAAAAGTAATTAGTCTGAATGGATAGATTATTTCATATTTTTTGTTCGGGTAAAAAATATTAATGTATTCAAATTTTCTGGAGCAATTCAAATCGTAACAATGATAAGGAATCTTGTAGTCCATCGTTTCCCAAATGTAGATAATACCAAAAATTGATTAAATTACAACTTAAAATATGGGTATGATTAAGTCGCGGGATGAGTATTCAAAAAAATTAAATATATTATCAAATTCTGGACTCTGGCATGTTGATGCGATAAAATACGAGGACAAAATACTGGAAATATCCGGTTGGGCGAAATCTCCATTCGGAGATACGACAAATGTTGCCTTCACCGTCAACGAAAAAGAATTTGCAATAATAAATTATCCCCTTCATCGTAAAGATGTGGGAGACGTTTTTTGGTATGATCCTTATGCAAAAAATTGTGGCTTCGAATGTCGCACTGAATTAAATTCTAATGAATATGATTCTGATGATGGAATCACTCTAAAATTTGTAGATAAAAAAACAAAAAAATCGTTTTCTGAAATCTCCCCAAAGGATATTTATTTCTCAAAGAAAAAAATATTTAATATTCTTCCGATTCCCGATGAAGGAAACCGAGTAAGAGTGCATGGTGATAATAAGGAATTTACGTTTTTATTTAATGGATTTCAGGTCTACAATAATTGTAAAAACGTCTTGGAAACGATTTTTAATTCTTCTATTGATTCATGTGATAATATTTTAGATTGGGGTTGTGGATGTGGACGATTATCTCGTTATTTTTTCCATCTCAAAAAGGCAAAATTAACTGGTATTGATATTGATAATGATAATATCAATTGGTGTAAGAAAAATTTGAAATTCGGGAGTTTTTTTACAACCCCATTGCTACCTCCTACAAAATTGGGAACCGCAGAATATGACTTGATAATTGGAATTTCAGTTTTCACACACTTGGATGAACAAACACAATATAGATGGTTGGAAGAATTAAATAGAATCTCTTCAGATGATGCAGTAATTTTAATGTCAATTCACGGAGATACCACTCTGTGTTTCTCTCCCCCGGACCTTAATAATTATAATACGCTTCAGGATAAAGGATTTTTAGATATTGGCCATGACTCAAGCTTAGATGATGTAATAGACAATAAAAAATATTATAGGAGTGTTTTCCACACTAACGATTATATACAAAAAAATTGGTCAAAATATTTTGAGATCGTTAAAATTTTGCCTTGTTATATCAATAATCATCAGGATCTCGTCGTAATGCAAAAAAAGTAGAAAATCAATAATTATTCTCTTTTTTTATAAAGAAACATGCTGTTCCTGTTTTAAACCTTTTTTAAAGGCAACCTTGATTTTTTTGAGTCTTCGATTATAAAAAACTTTTTAGGCTGTGTTGGATTGACCGATACCCTTTTGGTGGAATCAATTGATTTAAAGAAAAAGTACGATCCTGATAGTCAGGGAAAAGAAATCCACTCTCGCAATAAAGATTTGTTTTTAAGAAAGCCCTTCGACCCACGTGCAGAATCTATTCCTTTATACCCTCGAAAAATACTCCGGCCCCTAAAATATTATGACCTTCCTCTGACATGTCGCAATCTATTTTTTCCAATGGTCTATCTAAAAGGTCGCGGATGATTTTTTTGGTTTTCTGGTCATCGATTAGTTCCAGATATTTACTCAGAAATATTCTTATCGTATATGATGTTTTTTGATGTCTGTCAACACCGGATCGAACTTTTTTAAACATGTGAAAAACTTCTTCCACACCAGGAATGGTCATATTGTAAAAATGATTCGGGTCCGCATGATAAGGTTGCAAAAATGCAGTATCTACCCTGATTTTACCTCCTTTCTTGCATACCCTGAACATTTCCTTAGCCATGTAAAATGGATCTCTCAGGTGTTCAAAAACCGCCTCGCATATTATAGCATCAAAAGTTTCATCTTTAAACGGCAGATTTTTTGTATTGGATACTACATCAGTAGAGGGATAATGGATAATTTCCTGATAAATCACATTCGGGAAAAGTTCATCATTGTTTGGGTACCCGGAACCCAAGTCTAAAACAAGTCCATTTTTATTTTCTTCAATTAACTCAAGTGATGCATCAGAATAACGATTTGTCCTGGCAGTCTGGCAGGTTCTATCGATATAATCCTGAGAATTCGTTAAAAAGACAGGAGCGCCCAGTTTAACAAAATATTCTTTTTTGCAATTTGTGCATACAATTTTTTCTTTTTCAAATACTAAGTGTTCATTCAAGCAGTAAGGACATGCCAATATATCCAATAATATTTTATTCTTCAAATCCGGTTTTACCTGCGCAATGTCATATTTTTTTTCTGAATTTGTGATTAAAGTCTTTGTTAATTCTTGAAATTTATCCCCCGTTTTTTCTATTGAGAATTCATTTTGTACACGAGCGTATGCATTATTTGCATATTGCCGAGAAATCCTCTCATTTTCTAGCAAGAATTTTATTTTTTCTGCTAACAGCTTCGGGTTACCAGGTTCTATTAAAATCCCACTTTTTCCGTCTTCAATCTCTTCAGGAATTCCAAAGACATTTGTTGCAATAATTGGTATTTCAAAAGCCATAGCTTCTAATACCACGATAGGAAGGGATTCGATAAATGAAGCGCATACAAATATATCCGAGATTAAGAAATAATCAAAGATTTCTTCGGTTTGTGGAATAAGGTGAATATTCTTAGCAAAATTCTCTTTACGAATTAAATTTCGGATGTTATCCAGGTATTCTCCTTCGATAGCACTGGTAACAATAAAATGAATATCGCTGTTGTGAGTATCCTTTAAAATCCGAATGGCAGCCTCAACAAAGATCTTCTGACCTTTTCTTTCACAGGTTGTTCCAACTATTGTGACAATCTTGCTATTCCTGGGAATGTCATATTTTTCCCGCAAATTGAATTTATTGTTGTTGGCATTGAACAATTCAATTTCTTTTAGATCCAGGCCATTGTAGATTGTCTGGAAGTTATCATTATATTCTAAGTCCGAATATTTTTCTCGTGTAGCGTTTGAGACAAAAACTACCCGATCAGCAATCCTGAAATATTTTGATCCAAGCGACTTAAACGTTGAAAAATAGTATTCTCTTTCACTTTCATGTATTCCCCATATTGTTGGAATTCCGATTGTGAAGAGAAGATCAATGTACTGATAATTCACAATAGTATTTACATATGCCAATCCAAATTCGTTTGACTCTACCCATGAAATAAAGGTTTTTCTTTCGTCTTTGCTATGCAAATTATTCCCACAAAATTTTACTCCCACTCCAATATCAAAATAATATTTCTTTAAGGGCCCGTCAGCTGGAGAAACGACGATTATATTATATCCTCGTTTTTTCAGTTCTTTAGCCAGCTTAAATTGAGATAGTGGTGCACCCTCAAAATTTAGATTGTGTGAGATAAATAGGAATTTCTTGGGATCGACAAAACGAATCTGATTTTCGGGGATTTTTTTCTTTAATTTAAATTTCTCATCTTCCAAAGAGAGATTAGGATTATAATATGGATCTCCCTTCTGGATCAAATAACCCCACTTTTTCCTTAAGAACATTTCTTCACTGGGATTATCATGACCTATCCCCCGACTCCTCGCTTCATCATGATAAAGCAATGCATACGGATTAAAAACAATTCTATATCCTTTTTGAATTAATTTTAAACAAAAATCAACATCATTATAAGCAACAGAAAAGTTTTTTTCATCTAATCCGCCAACTTCTTCATAATACTTCTTACGGGTAAGTAAGCATGCAGCGGTGACCGCAGAGAAGTTTCTCACAACGGCTGCATAACTAAAATATCCTATCTCTGTATGATGGATAAGCTTGTTTGCATGGCCAGCTAGCCCATTGTGAAATCCTAAAACAACTCCTGCGTGTTGCACCCTTCCATCTTTATAGATAAGCTTGGCACCAACAGCACCAATTTTTGGATCGCTTACCAAGTATCCCAACATCTCATCCAGCCAGTATTCAGAAATTACTTCAGTGTCATTGTTTAATAAAAGAACAAATTCACTATCTATTTTAGAAACAGCGATATTATTTATTTTAGAGAAATTAAACCCATCTGATTTTATTGGAATAACTTTGTGTTTTGTTCTGTTAAGATATTCCAAAGTTTCTTTTTCTTCACTACCATTATCGATTATGACGATCTCATAATTGTCGTATGTAGTTTTACTTTCTATACTATTGATGCATCTTTTCAATAACTCAAGCTTATCTTTGGTCGGAATTATTATCGAAATTTTTGGTTTATTTTTTAGTACGAAGTTAATTTTATAAATACCCAGTCTGCCTTTTTGAGCGAATTCTGGTACGATTACATTTCCCGATATTCCCCGTCTGTCGATCGCGTCTTCAACTGCTTTTCTACCTTTCTCAATACTTACGGGTTTCTCATTTGGAGAAAAGGCAAGTGACCCACGTACACTTCTCCAATGGTATAGAACCTTTGGGATGTGGTGGATTTCATCAGTTTTTTCTGTAGCTCTCAATAAAAGGTCATAATCCTGTGCCCCCTCAAAGTCTTTGCGGAATCTACCGATTCTATCGACTAGCGTTCTTCTTAACACTTGAATATGGCTAAAGTAACAATAGGACAAAAGTAGTTCAGGACTCCAATCCGGTTTAAAATGAAAGTCATATTGATTACCATTTTCATCAATTTTATCATCATCGCTGTATATAATATCGGCATCAGGATGTTCGTTTAAAAGTTTTACAATTTCATATAGTGAATCTCTGGTTAGTTCATCATCATGATCAAGAAATACTAAAAATTCACCAGTCGCAAGGGCAAGAGCTTCATTAGAATTCCCCACAATCCCTTTATTTTCCGTCAAAAATTTTACCTTGATGCGGGCATCTTTTTCTGCATATTCATTCAGAACATTTTTAATATTAGGTTTTGTTGATCCTCCATCGACCAGGCAAAGTTCCCAATTATCATATATTTGATTGAGGACGCTGTCTAGTGCAAGTCGGAGCCATTTTTCTTCGGTATTCCACACAGGTGTGATAATACTGATTTTTGGGCGATAGGAAAATGTTTCAGATATATACTTTAACCTGCCAAAATCTTCTTTATTAGGTTCATTTTTTAATTGATGTTCGTTATCCTTGTGGAGGTACCGAATAAAAGACTGAAATAATGATTTGAACCCTTCATGAACCAGAATTCTCGTCCCGGATACTCCAAGATTAAAAATCCTTTTTCGTCGTGTCCCTGTCGGAAAGATGACATCCATCAGTCTCTGAAATTTTTTAAAAACGGCCCAAGAGGTACTCATGTAAATGGAATTTAAAGTTGAAGTGAGTAGTGCGATTTCGTTATCTTTTTGCTCAAGAGTTTGTGATTTGAAACGAATTGTGTTATTAAAATCATTGATTACTGAATTTAAATCATTGATTACTGAATTTAAATCATTGATTTCCTGACGATGAGATCCGACTGGTATATAGTTATCCTCGAGAACGCAAGAAAATAATTTGTGAAGGTCTACTTCTTTTATATGAGGTATCGTAACATTTTCGGTGGGATGTGCAATAAAAACAAACTGAAATACAGTTGAATCTGGAAGTTTTTGAACAAAGTTTAATAATTCTTGTGGGATTTTTTTTGGATCAATTTTTAATTCCGTTGTGCCTATATCTGTATTTGTTGTGCGGATATCTGATATTTGGAATCCGCTTTCAGCAAAAATCTGGTAAATATTTTTTATTCCAAAAAAACGTAGATGGGTTTCATCAAGAAGTCCCATTGGCGTGTATCGAAAATCTCCATAAAGAAGATTAAGAAGAACATCGCCATGAAAAAAATTGGGAAGCGATACTACTAAATAACCCCCAGGTTTTAAAAATTTTTTCAGACTTTTCAACAGGTTCACTGGATTTTTCAGATGTTCGAGAACATCACCACAGAGAATAACATCGAATAATGAATTTTCAAGATTGGCATCAAGATCCAATGTTTCTACATCACCAAATATTACCTGCCGGCAATATTGCTCTGCTATTAGTCCGGCTTCGCGATCATATTCAATTCCCGTAATTGTGTTTCCGCGGTTTTTTAATATTTTACTAACGTAGCCCGTGGATGTTCCAATTTCAAGGACGTTTTTATTATATCCAATAAGATCTATCGCAAGCGATACACTGATATTCTTATTCTCCAAATCAATTGGTGGAGGTTCGTATCGACGAGAAGATAAATGTTCATTCAATATTACCAGACTCCCTGCCTGAGCGCTATACAAATTGTGATTCATATTCTATAATATGTTGTTAAAAATATCCGTTAGGGTCATGATTTGTATGATACTATTATTCTCTCGCCACCCGGTCGATTTTTTATTGTTTCGGTGCGAATATTTGAATTGACATGAATTAAGAACTATCATGCACCAGAGTTCATATGACAAAATGGCCCATTTTGTCGAGAGATTTCTCAATTCAAAAAAAGATGAGCCATTGATTATTCTCGATCTAGGGAGTCAGGATATCAACGGAAGCTATAAACCCCTTTTTCTCTTCCCGGGATGGAGGTATCTGGGTCTAGACATTTCTGATGGAAAAAATGTCGATATTGTCGTTTCCAATCTCTATTCATGGAAAAATATTCCTTCAGATTATGCGGATGTATTCGTTTCTGGTCAAACTTTTGAGCATATTGATTACATCTGGCTTACAATGAAAGAGATTTTCAGAGTAATAAAACCCGGTGGACTGTGTTGTATTATCGCCCCATCAAGTGGTATCGAGCATAAATATCCCATAGACTGCTGGAGAATTTACCCTGATGGATTTAAAGCTCTTGCGAATTATGCTGGTTTTGAGATAATTGAAATATCGACCCAGTGGGAGGATCTGAAGTACCCGGATGGAAGTGATATGTGGCATGACAGTCTTTTAATCGGTCGAAAGCCCGAAAAAATAATTTCTGGCCTTGATCATCATCTCGAATGGCTAAAATCTCTGTTACAAAAAATTTTGGGAACAAGTTCATTGGTTTTTCCATAAGAGGTGATGGATTAAAGAAAAATCATGAATTAAAAATTATCCGATCGTAATTTTCGCATTTAAATCCATTATCCCCATCATATTTTGATCATTTTTCACGTGGAAAATAAGATGGTCTTCCTTCCTATCTAGTACCTCCACTTCAAAACCTGGATGTATAATTGCAATTGCAGAAGTAAGTGAATACGTACCAGTACCCAATGAAAGTCGCATACAAATATTCACAAAAGGCATATCTCCCTTTTTTACTCCACACAAATCACAATTCTGCCATCGTGTATTTGTTCCATAAATCTCGGAAAATTTGTTTCTGATTATAAATCCTATTGTTAGACTATCAACAAAATCCTGATGCGCGAACATTTTATACCGTATTATTATTTCTTCGCCACTTTGGAACGATAATCTGGACGATCCGTCTTTATCCAGCAATTCGACTTTTTGGATTTCAGCTTTTTTATTTCCATATCGAATGCCGGTTAGCATTTCTGAAGAATCAGTTAATCCTTTATTATTCCCGGTATCCATTCCTTCCTGAAGTGAAACTTTATCGGTATCAAATTTTTTTGTGATTTGAATAATTTTTCCCCATCCCCACGCACTCCACCCAAAGCTTAGATCATCCCCGGATCCTGAAGTACTAAACGTCAAACAAACAGTTTTTCCGGAATATTTCTCCAGCGGAACAATGAAATTGTGCCAACCCCGGTCCCCGATATTTCTTTTCGGCTGAAGTACCCGTGAAAAAATAGTATTAGTCGCATTGTCAGACATCACTTTGATATCGAATTTCACACCTTGCAGAATCTTATCCCAGGCAGCAGGCAGAATCCCGATTGCAAACGCAAGTGACGATCCCGGCTCAATAAGAACCGTATATGTGACCCGAGATGGGGGGTGTGCAAAAATAACGCGACGGTGTGTGGACAGGATCTCGACAGTTTGTGGTTGTACCAATATTCCTTTTGCACTCTCAATTTTTGCTTCGGGAAGGTTCCGGATAAAATCATATACTGTCTCATACCCCCCTCCCGGAACCTCCCCATGCTCGACCAGGTTCCCCTCGCTATAGGTCCGCTCTCGTTCAGCTATCAGAGCATAATACTTATTAACAACATAATTCGGATCCCCACGTTCAATGATCCGTCCTCCATCAAGCAGCAACGCCTGGGTGCAGAGATTCCTCACCGCTTCGGTATCATGCCCCACATATAAAATCGTCTTTCCTGCCGCCTGCATCTCCTGTATTTTTCGGAAACAGCGGTGCTGGAAGATGGCATCGCCAACTGCGAGTGCCTCATCTACTATGAGGATATCTGCATCCACATTCACCGCGACCGAGAATGCGAGCCGGACGATCATACCGGATGAATAGGTGCGGAGGGGCTGGTCGATGAAATCCCCCAGTTCTGAAAACAGGACTATTTCATCAAACCTTTCATCGATCTCCTGTTTTGAGAGACCCATAATAGAACCGTACATGTAGACATTATCTCTGCCGGAAAATTCCGGGTGGAAGCCGGAACCCAGTTCAAGTATTGCTGATACTTTCCCCTTTATTTCAAAGGACCCGGCACTCGGGTACAGGACACCGGCAAGAATACTCAGAAGTGTGCTTTTCCCCGATCCGTTCTGCCCGAGAATACCGAGGGTAGCTCCTTTCGGGATCTCAAAGGTGATGTCGTTGAGTGCCCAGAAATCAGTATGCCCGATCACTTTCCCCATACTCATATACTCAAGAAAACGACGGCCCGGTGACGTAAATAATTTAAATCTCTTCCCAAGATTCTGTACATTGATAGCGATCACAGGAGTTCACCAAATCCGCTTTTGGTTTTCCGGAAAAACAGGATACTGATGATAAATAATGTGACGGAAAAGATGAGGAATGGTCCTATAATCTGAATATCCGGGATCTTACCGTAAAATAATACATCACGATAGATTTCAAGCATGTAATACGCTGGATTCAGTGCCACGATCCACTGGAATTCACGGGGGACGAGATTTACGGTATATGCAATAGGAGTGGCCCAGAACCAGATCATAAACAGAGGGCCGAGCATTGTCGGAATATCCCGGAAATAAACCGCACCGCTTGCGAGTAAAAAACCGAGCGAAAGCGTAAACACAAGTTGTAGAACAATCGCAAGGGGTAAAAGGAGAATGAAGATTGTCGGCATTCCCTTGAGCACCAACAACAAAACAAAGAAAATTCCAAGCCCGATGAACAAGTTCACGAATTCCGATAACGTGGTATAGACCGGGAATATCTCGCTGGGAAAGGGAACTTTCTTGATATAATTTTTATTATCGATGATTGACCGGGACGCCCGCATCACTGAATCCTGGAATGCCAGCCAGGGAAGGAATCCTGCAGCGAAATATAATGCAAAATCCCAGATATTGGTATCTCCGGGAAGCCTGACTTTGAGGAAAAACCCAAAAACCATGATATAAATTATTAAGGTAATGATCGGGTTGATCACCGACCAGTACAAACCGAGAAGAGAACCTACGTATTTCGAGGAAATATCCCGTTTAATGAAATTCCAGATGAGTCCGTGGTATTCAAAGATGGATGTCATTTCACTGTTTCCTTATTGAAGGTGCGATAATATTTGATCTTTCATACAATAGAATATCACTTGGTCGTAAATAGATCTACCAGTTCTGCGCATTTTTATCACTTTATTTTGGTACCTTTGCATGGCTCCAAACCTGAATCCACTTTTCAATCGCACCGTCAGATATAGTTTTTTTAATGCTTTGCCTCTTTTTGATCATTCTGGGGAGACCTTTCACTGAATCAACTTTTGCTTTGATTATTGCTCTTCCTTTGTTCTTTAAAAAATAATACGGGAGCACCGCAATACTCCTCCCGATAATCCAGGGAATAAATATAAGCAGTGTTCGTTCGGGAAAATTCTTCACCGCATACCACAGAAGATTCCGGTTTCCATAGTATACTGATGTATCCGAACCCGGTTCGGTAGTCCCTCCATGCACATGAATTACCCGTGCCGTTGGCACATACATGCACTTCCACCCGGAAAGCCGTGCTCGGAATGCGAGATCGACATCTTCCATATAGAGAAAAAAATCCTCGTCAAAGAGCCCGATCTCATCAAGCATTGTGCGCCGGTACAGTGCAGCTCCGGCACAGGCACCGAACACCTCTTCAGCAACATCATATTGTCCGTGATCCGGCTCTCCCAAACCCCGGTCCCATGCAGCCCCGCTTCGTGAGATACAGATTGCGGTTGAGTTAATCCTTCCATCGGGAAATATCATTTTGGATGCACACATCCCCAAAAAGGGATCAGAAACCATCGGTTTTACGAGTTCATCGATAAAATCCTGTGTTATTATTGTATCGTTATTCAGGGTGAGGATAAATTCTCCTTCTGCTTGTCGGATTCCTGCATTTGTGCCACCGGCAAACCCCAGATTTTTGGATTGAGTGAACATTTTAACATCAGGAAAGTTCTGTTGGACATATTCAATGCTGCCATCGTGGGAAACATTATCTACTAGTATCACTTCAAAAGGGAAGTAAGTCTGACGAAAGATCGAGTTGAGACAATCAGATAAGAATTTTTTCCCATTGTAATTTACAATAATAACGCTGATTAAAGGATGGCGAGATTCATCGGACATAAGGTTCCTTTTTGAATTTTCAATTATTATGTAAATCAATCAGATTTGAAATAATATCATTGATTCTAATCTTTTATTACCGTGAATTACCCAGCTATTACACTAAAACTTATTTTTTTTATATCTGACTATCAGTTTGCTCTCTCTTACAATGCCGCTGCACGAGAATACTTGCCCGCAGCAAACTATCAAATGTCCCCGCATCGCTCCAGAATCCCTTTAAAATTGCGTATTGCATCATCTCTTTCTGGAGATAGGCATTGTTGACATCCGTGATCTCAAGTTCATCCCTACCCGAGGGTTTCAACGTCCTGATAATTGAGAAGACCTCAGAATTATAGAGGTAAAGCCCCGTCACCGCAAAGTTTGACTTGGGGGATTGGGGTTTCTCCTCAAGGGAAATAACATGATCTTTCTTGAGCTCCGCAACACCAAACCGCTGGGCATCTTTGACCTCTTTTAAGAAGATCTTTGCCCCCCCCTTGAATGATTCAACATCGGCTTTCACATTGTCTTGGAAGATATTATCTCCAAGGATCACTGCAACATCATCGTCGTCAGCCCAGCTCGCTGCAAGCCCCAGTGCCTGTGCAATTCCCCCAGCATTTTCCTGGATCTCATACGTAAGGCTGACCCCGAATTCCATTCCAGAACCGAGTAATTCAAGAAAATGTCCCGCATGTCCGCGTCCGGATACGATCATGATCTCGGTTATTCCTGCATTGATGAGCGTATGAAGTGGATAATAGATCATCGGCTTGTCATAAACGGGCAAGAGGTGCTTGTTGGTCACTTTAGTCAATGGAAATAATCGTGAGCCGGTTCCGCCGGCAAGAATTATACCTTTCATTTCAGGTTCTTCCCTTCGTTTGAATATATTCTTTTACCGCTGCTTTCCAGTGCCGGAGGGGGAATGTCTTGGTATTTGCAAGAACTGAATACGAGGGGCGTTTTGCTTTCCTGGGGAACTCTTCGGTTGAACAGGGTGTCGCATTTGGAATAAATGCACGCGCAAACTCATACCAGCTGCATTGGCCATCGTTGGTGATATGATACATTCCAGGATCACACGCTATGATCTCCGGTACTTTATTGGCAAGGTCAACTGTATATGTAGGCTTTCCAATCTGATCGTTTACTACACGGACAACCGGCATCTGCCGTGATAAGGTAAGAATCGTATCGACAAAATTTTTCCCGTGACTCCCATAGAGCCAGGAAGTTCTGATAATATGGTAATTCTCCAGATTTTTTGCAATAGAAACCTCCCCGAGCAACTTTGATTCACCATATATATTGATTGGGTTCGGACGGTCATCCTCCCGATATTCTGCCTTGGTCCCATCAAAAATATAGTCGGTACTAAAGTGAACAAGAATCGCATCAACCTCAGTACAAGCCTTTGCAATATATCCAGGTCCATTTCCATTCACTGCAAATGCATATATGTGGTTATCCTCACATCCATCAACATCGGTGTATGCCGCTGCATTGATAACAATAGCCGGACGTTCCCGTTTCATAAGTTCCATTATCGCATCTTCATCAGTGATATCCACATTACGATGTCCAATAAATTGCGCATGAGGGAATACTTCCTTCAGAGCATGCCCCAGCATTCCATGAGCACCGAAAAGAATGGTTTTTTGGTGAGTTATTTCTTTAATGGTCTCCACCACCATTCGTTCCTCATATACCATTCAACCGTATCCTTCAGGCATTCTTCAAATGAATACCGGGGGCTCCAGCCCATCTTCCGTAACTTCGAACAATTAAGTGAATACCGGAAGTCATGTCCCTGCCGATCGGTTACGTATTCGATTAATGATTCATCTTTTTTCAGCAACGTTAAAATTTTTTCAGTAATTTCGATATTTGTCTTCTCGTTACCGCCTCCGATATTATAGATCTCCCCAAAAATACCCATTTCAAGGAGAAACTCTACTGCCCGGCAATGATCACTCACATGGATCCAGTCGCGAACATTTTTCCCCGTTCCGTAGACAGGGACTTTCTTCCCTGCAATAAGATTCGTTACAAAGAGCGGAATTAATTTCTCAGGATACTGGCAGGGGCCGAAATTATTCGTACACCGTGTGATGATGACAGGAAGTTTATACGTTGTAAAATAGGAAAGAGCGAGAAGGTCTGATCCCGCCTTGCTTGCTGAATAGGGGCTTGAGGGTGAAAGGATATCATTTTCCTTAAACGATCCCTTCAATGTGCTCCCGTATACTTCATCTGTAGAGATATGGATGAACTTCGTGATAGAGTGATGTCGTGCACATTCGAGAAGATTATGGGTTCCAAGCACATTTGTCCGAACAAATTCTGAAGCCTTGGTGATAGATCGATCAACGTGACTTTCTGCAGCAAAATGGACGATTGTATCAACCGCATACCTGTCAAGAATTGAATTGACAATATCCGGGTCGCAGATATCACCCTTGATAAAAGTATAACGCGGATTTTTATCAACACCTTTTAAATTATTGAGGTTGCCGGCATAAGTCAGGACATCAAGATTGATAATCTCAACCTCTGGATGCGAGTTCATCATGTGGAGAATAAAATTGCTTCCGATGAATCCCGCGCCGCCAGTGATGAGTAATTTCATTATTTTTTGCTCCCGCGGCCTGAACTCATCCATGTTTTAATCCCGGTGCGAGTCCCCAGTCGTAGGGAATATCAGGGGAATCAGGAGGAAGACGGTATTCATCCGGTTCCGAATAATTATATGGCA
>Ga0209777_10001395_pt1 | contig 35114 bp, 30 predicted proteins | sample FrelakmetHBP12HB_FD_187147 | JGI IMG/M metagenome (GOLD analysis project Ga0209777, IMG submission 187147) | Freshwater lake sediment microbial communities from the University of Notre Dame, USA, for methane emissions studies -HBP12 HB (SPAdes)... | ecosystem: Environmental > Aquatic >...
CTACCTGTTCCTGGACTTGATCGCCGCCTTACGGTGGGTGCAGCGGAATATCGCTGCCTTCGGGGGAAACCCGGAAAACATTACCATCTTTGGTGAATCAGGCGGCGGCGCCAAAGTAACCAACCTGATAGCTTCACCCCTGGCCAGAGGGCTTTTCCATAAAGCTATTTGTGAAAGCGGAACGGCTTTGGGAGGTCCCTTACCGAGTAAACCGCTGAAAGAAATCGAGGCATCAGCGGAGAGACTATTTAAAAAACTGGGCGTTGATAAGGCAGTCGACCCGCTAAAAGAGGTGCGGGCTTTGCCCTGGGAGAAAATCATCGAAGCCGACCAAGCCCTGAATGCCGCGGGAGGCGGCAGTCGACCGATGAGCAGCTGGGACGCCGCGGTGGATGGATGGTTTCTTCCTGATACGCCCGATCACATTTACGATTCGGGTAAGCTCAATGCTGTGCCTTTGATAGTATGCGCTAATCTGGGAGAGATCCTCGGCCCCGGAACACTGGTAATACCCTTTCTTATTAAATCTTATATGGATATGCTGGCCGGGATAAGAAAAAGCGGTGTTAAGGGATATGCCGGTATCTTCGACCAGGTACCGGCTGCCTGGAAAAAAGAGGGCGCGGTATCAATACATTCAATGGAACTCACTTACGTCTTTGGTGACTGGGATAACTCTACCGGGTGGTGGCCCTCTATTTTTATGCTGGCGAGGCAATCAGGCGCCAGGTCGGCGGACCCGGGGCTTACCTATGCAGATAAAAAAGTATCTGAAGCGATGATGGCGATGTGGGCCCAGTTTGCCAAAACCGGAGACCCCAGCATCAAGGGGTTAATAAGCTGGCCGGCTTATCAAGCGGATAGCGACCAATATCTCTATATATCAGAACCGATGCAGGTAAAATCCGGGTTCTCCAAGATTGTCCCCTAGCAATAAGGCATATTCATGATTAAGGACGAGGAGACAAAGGGAGTAATTTTCAACATACAACCCTACTCCATTCATGATGGCCCCGGGATTCGGACAACTGTTTTTCTAAAGGGATGCCCCTTGAGATGTGCATGGTGTCAGAACCCGGAGTCACAAGCCATACTACCCCAGATATTTTTTGATATTGAAAAATGCCGCGGCTGCGGAAAATGAGTTCAGTCTTGCCCGGAAGGCGCCATCGAAATATATGAAGGACGATCACGGACGAACCGGAAGATATGCAAAGGTACCGGAAAGTGCGCTCAAGTATGCCCCAATGAAGCCAGAAACCTAATAGGGAGGCCTGTTACCGCTGGGGAGGTTTTCAGAGAAATCGCCGGAGATAAAATATTCTACGATGGGTCGGGGGGCGGCGTTACCTTGGGCGGTGGAGAACCACTGGCCAGTCCTGAATTTACGGTCAGTCTGCTCAGGCTATGCAAGAATGCGGGAATACATACAGTCCTGGATACTTGCGGGTACGCCAGATGGGAAACGATAAAACAGGTTGTAAGTTATGTTGACCTAGTGCTATATGACTTCAAGCACATTGACCCGGTTGCGCATAAGGAATACACCGGGGTATCCAACGATATAATACTGGATAATGCCAGAAGAATTCATCATGAGTTGTCCATTCCGCTCCTTGCCCGGATTCCCGTCATACCGGGTTATAATGATTCGTTGGAAAACATGAAAGCAACCGCCAGGTTCGTTGCGATGGAACTGGGAACTTCAACTAATGTTCATCTGCTTCCATACCACCGGCTTGGCGAGGTAAAATACGCAAGGCTGGAAAAACCGGGCAACCCAATCTCGATTGAACCGCCGGGTGAGCAAAAAATAGCAGCAATAAAACTAGTCTTCGAATCCTTTGGACTGAAAGTGCACGAAGGCGGCTGAATCTATATAGAAATAGAATTTTGTACCCTGTTAAAAACGAGGCATCAGGAGGTAATCATGAACCAGAGAGTAGAAAAACTGAGGGCGAATATCTTCGTAGCTAAATATCCGCTCTGCACCGAGAAAATCCGGCTATTAACAGAATCATATAAACGGACCGAAGGCGAACCGGTAATCATTCAAAAGGCTAAAGCCCTGGCTCACTATCTGGATAATAGAACCATATACATCGAAGACGGCGAACTCATCGTCGGTAATGCCGCCTGCAAGCCGATGGGCATTGAAGCGGATGCGCCCGCCTGGCCAAAAGAAGATATTGATGACCTGAGAACCAAGGAGTTCGCTATCTCTGACGAGGATGAAGCTTTTTTAAGGTCGCTGGATGATTATTGGAAAGGTAAAGGCAAATCTTTTTGGGAGAGAGCCGGCCAGTTTTATGATGATGAGAGAATGTGGCCGTTTATGCAATCCGGTATCTTTCTTCCCCCCTTGAAGACACGCGGTGAAGGCTTCGGACACGGCATGGCCGGGGGCGGCTGGGGTTTAGGTATGGGATTAAGCCTCATCGTTGTAGATTATGAAAGAGTTCTTAATGATGGATTAAATAAAATTATAGGGGAAGCCGAAGAGGAACTCGGAAAATTGAGATACACGGACAGTGAGGCTATTCTCAAGGCAGATTTCTTAAAATCAGTGATTATTGCGCATCAGGCGATTATTCGTATTGCCGAACGATTCGCTAACCTGGCCAGGGAAATGTCTGCCAAGGAAACAAATTTAAAACGAAAAGCGGAGTTGAAGGCAATAGCCGATACATGCCGCCGGGTGCCGGCATATCCGGCGAGAACATTTTTTGAAGCCATGCAGTCTTTCTGGTTCATCTGGTTGATTCTTACCGGCGGTTCAAGCGGCGGTACAGCTTCCGGAGGAAGATTTGACCAATTTATGTATCCTTTCTACAAGCAAGACAAACAAGCCGGCAAGATCACTGATGAAGAAGTAGTGGAATTGCTGGAATGTCTGCGTATCCAGGTAATGCATCTTGTTTTTGTGATGGGCGGTAAGATACAGCGCGAGAAATGGGCAGGCATTGCCAGATGGAACAATTGGATTATCGGTGGGGTCACACCCGATGGGAAAGATGCCACCAATGAATTATCCTATTTGATACTTGAAGCAGCTAATGACTGCCGGACACCGCATCATACCATAACCTTAAGAGTCCATGATGGAACGCCTGAAGCTCTGATGTTAAAAGCGCTCGAAGTAGTGAAAACCGGGGCCGGCATGCCGGCGTTTGTCGGGGACAAATCTTACATCGAGTACCTGCTTGGAGAAGGCGTGCCACTGGAAGATGCGAGGAACTATGCGCTGGCCGGGTGTCTCGATATCAATATACCGGGCAAATCCCGGATTAATGCAATTGGCATGTTCATTACACCGATGGTTTTAGAAATAACTATGCATAACGGTATTGAGCCCAGAACCGGCCGTCAGCTCGGGCCTAAAACAGGAGAATGTGAAGACTTTAAGACATTTAATGATTTCATGCTAGCGTATAAAAAACAGCTTGCCTATTTTATGGCAATAACAGCCGAGGTGCAAAATATTTACCTGCAGGGTCAGGCCGAACTCGTGCCCGAACCTGTTGCATCTTCACTGATGGCGGATGCCATCAAGATTGGCAGGGATGTCCTTCACCGGACTATGCCTTTTGAGAACGGTTCATCGTTAAATCCCATCGGCATGATAAACGTAGTAGATTCAATGGCAGCTATTAAGAAACTGGTCTACGATGATAAAAAGGTCACGATGAAAGAGTTAAAATCAGCTCTAGCAGCCAACTGGCAGGGAAATGGCAGTGCGGATATGAGGAAGATGTTCCTGGCGGCGCCCAAGTATGGTAATGGCGATGATTATGTGGACTCTATCGCCAGAGAGCTCTACCAATTCTGGGCTGATACAATAATTAAATTCACCACAACTTATGGAGGAACAATGAAGCCTTCTGGTATCTCCATCACATCGCACGGGCCAGGGGGAACACTGACCGGCGCTACGCCAGATGGCAGATATGCCGGTGAGACCCTGGCAGACGGCACGATGTCGGCGGCACAGGGCAGGGACACTCATGGGCCAACCGCCTTAATTAAAAGCGCTGCCAGGATCAACCAGGTACAATATCAGTCCACCTTGTTGAACATGAAGTTCCACCCTTCTGCCTTGAAAACTACGGAAGACCTGAAGAAGCTGGCTGCCCTGATTAAAATCTACTTCAGTCTCGGCGGCAAACATGTCCAGTTTAACGTTGTCAGCCGGGAAACATTATTAGATGCTCAAAGCCATCCCGAGAAATACCGAGACCTGATTATTAGGGTGGCTGGTTACAGCGCCTACTTCGTACAGTTGGGCAAACCGATTCAAGATGAAATAATCAACCGTATGGAGTATAAAGGGGCCTGAATAAACCCTATTACAAAAATGTGACTCAACTTAATACTACCTTTTTCTATGGGAGGAACGGCGGTCTGTAATCCAGACCAAGCAGGTCGCGGGTTGTATCGCGTACCTTCCTTAACAAGACATCAAGTTGTTTCCGCTCCGCTTCGGAGAGGCCATCAAATATCTGATGTATGGAGCGTTCGGTTACTTCCTGATTATAGAATTTACTACCCTTTTCGGTTAAGGTAACATACGTCTTTTCATCACCGCTTTTTTTTGATTTTTTAACCAGACCCTTCTTTTCCAGTTTATTTATCAGATTGGAAACGGAATTTAATTCCCTCAGGGCCCAGTTTGATAGATCATTAAGCGTCACCGCTTTGTTTTGTCGGGAGAGCATGGTGAGCAATTTGACCTGCGGCGAGTTGGTATGATAATGCTTAAGCTCAAGTTCAACAGCCTGATTCACAATATCCCTGGTCTGCTCTAAAAGAATAAAGAGATCTATCTTGGTGTCATGCCTTTTGGTTATAGCGTTTTTCGAGAGGATTTCCCGGTCTTGTTTGCTCATTTTATTGACTCGCTTTCGCTGATTTAGCTTTGTCCGCCTACAGCACATTATTCGTGTTATTTCTCCTAGTATATAGCTAATAACAGGGGCTTGACAATCCTAAAAAAAACGATTATCATTACAGCATTTCATCATAATAGACTTCAGTTATGATGTAAGTTATGAAGTAGTCTATGATGTTCGCTGGCGCAATGCCTTAGGAAATTAGCTTTTACCGACCCATAAACCGATAGGAGCCAAACATCGTACATAATAATCCAAGGCAGACATCTCAAAGCAAGTAACTAATAAAAAAATCAGATGATAGGAGGTAATACGATGAAAAGGAACTTTATCTGGTCTCTACTGGCTGTTTTAGTGGTTCTGAGTATGAGTCTAGTCGCTTGTTCCAGTTCTTCCCAGACTACAACGACGACAACTTCAGCTACCACCACCACGACACAGCCAACCACGAACCCCACCCCGGCCAATATTAAAATTGGGGTCGTGATTTCTACTACCGGCCCGGATGCCTCTAACGGCATCCCATCGCAGTTCGGTTTCCAGCTGGCAGTGGACGATATTAACAAGACTGGCGGCGTATTTGTCAAGGCCTATAACAAAAAGATACCTCTGGAACTGGACATCCGGGACGGGCAAACCGACCCCGAAAAAATTATCGCCGCGGCGGAGCAAGTAAATGCTGATGGCTGCTCTGTTGCCGTGGGTACCACTCTGGTTAGCGCTGCATCTGATATTTTTGAAAAGAATAAATTGCCTGTTGTGGTAGATCAAGAGACGGTAAATTCATTACAGGAACGAGGTTTTAAGTACTTTTTTAATACTGATAAAATGAATACAGGTATGTCTGCCGCGATGTTCCAGCTCTTCGGGAGTCTCCCTACCGGCACGGTACCCACTAAGTGGGCTATCCTTGAAGAGCAGTCGGACTGGATTACGGAGCTAGCCGGCTTCATGAAACAAGATGCGGCTAAACAGGGTATAACGATAAGTTACGAGGGGCAGTACCAGATGCTGGCCCCTGATATGACCCAGATTATCCTGGGCGCTAAAAATTCCGGAGCTGAAGTGATTGTTGCTGCGCCAACGACCCCGGATGGCATTACCATACTAAAGCAGATGTTACAACTGGATTACCATCCCAAGGCAGTTATTTTCTTCAGGGCTGATGATGACCCATCGTGGGGGGATTTAGGAGCGTTGGGGAATTACGTCATAGGTTCTCCCCAGTGGCATCCGGGCATGAACTCAAAAGACCCTGCCGTTCAGGCGCTGGTGGCTGCATGGAAAGCCAAGACCGGCAAGGACGGCGGTCATCCCTGCATAGGACCGACATATGCTTCTATTCAAATAGTGGCAGCCGCGATTGAAAAAGCCGGCTCTCTGGATAGGGACGCCATCAGGAATGCCATTGCCGCCACGGATATGAATACGGTCATCGGCCCAATCAAATTCGCGGCCAATGGGACAAACACCCATCCGGTTCTAGATATGGTTCAGTGGCAGAACGGGGTGATGTATTTGGTGTGGCCGATCGGGCCCAACAACGATACTAAACCGTTGATTTTCCCCATTCCGCAACAGTAAAATATTTATTCAGCAGTTACGAGTGCCATAGCCGCTTTCATCAACGGTTATGGCACTCATGTAATAAAACAAGCATAATTACTAAGTCCGATTGAATATTTACCTGAGGCTGCAATAGTATTTACCGGTTCTCAAAATGGTAAGCGCTATGGTGTTACTCGAAGCAGAAAACCTGTCTAAGTCCTTCGGTGGCTTGATGGCCATAAATCGGGTGAGTTTTACCCTTAATCAGGGAGAAATCCTGGGACTTATCGGTCCTAACGGAGCCGGTAAAAGTACTTTATTCAATCTTTTATCCGGGGTTGATAAACCCAACCAGGGCAGGATAACTTTCAACGGGCAGGATATAACGGGCATGGCGCCCTATAAAATATGCCAGAGCGGCATCGCCAGGACCTTCCAGTTGCCCAGGCCGTTTTCCCAGCTCAGCCCTCTGGGAAATGTCATGGTGGGCAGGAGCTATGGCAGCATTCCCGCACGGAGTATGCGGCAAGCCCGTGAAGAGGCAGAGCAAATCCTTGCCCTGACCGGCCTGGCCGATAAACGAGTGAAGACGGCCGCCGTGCTGGGATTGGTTGACCGAAAAAGGCTGGAGATTGCCCGGGCACTAGCGACCAGACCCAGACTACTTTTACTGGATGAGATGATGGCTGGCTTAAACTTGACCGAAATAGACGCTGCCATCGCCCTGATAAAACGTATCAGGGACTCGGGGATTAGTCTCATCGTGGTCGAGCATGTCATGAAAGTGATATTGAGTATTTCTGACCGGATATTAGTACTTAACATGGGGGAGAAGATTGCCGACGGACCTCCCCAAGAAGTAGCCAATGACCCGCAGGTAATTAAGGCGTACCTGGGAAAAGAGGGCGCATGTTAGACGTCAGCCACATAGACGTTTATTATGGTGACCTTCAGGCCTTATGGGATGTTTCTCTAACCATTGAGGATAGCAGGATAGCCACGCTGGTCGGCTCTAATGGTGCGGGCAAAAGCACGGTCATGAAATCTATTTCAGGGCTGCTCAGACCCAAAACCGGTAAGATATTTTTTAATGGCGTTCGCCTCGATAAAATACCGGCGCATCGCATCGTGGAACTGGGTATAAGTATGGTCCCCGAGGGCAGAAGGCTATTCCCCCGGATGAGCATACTGGAGAATCTGGAGGTAGGCGCTTCCCCCGAACCAGCCAGGAAAATGAGGCAGGACACACTCGCCTGGATTTACGAGGTCTTTCCCATTCTTAAGGAAAGGTCAAAACAGAGAGCCGGCACCCTGAGCGGCGGCGAGCAGCAGATGCTGGCGATAGGTAGAGCGCTGATGTCACAGCCGAAGCTCCTCCTTATTGATGAGATGTCTCTAGGTTTAAGTCCGATTGTAGTGCGAGAAATCTCCCGGGTTCTGAGGGATATAAATAAGACGAAAAAGTTGACCATACTACTGGTAGAGCAGGATGTCCAACTGGCTTTATCGCTGGCTGATGTGGGCTATGTTATTGAGAATGGTCGTATCGTAGGCCAAGGTAGTGCCAGTGACCTCCGGTGCAGCGAGCAGGTCAAAGAAGCCTATCTCGGTATCAGTTCAGCAGGAAAGGCAGATTAAACCGTGAATTCTGTCATCCAGACACTCTTAATCGGAGTTATAATCGGATCGTTATACGGGTTAGTGGCTCTGGGGTTTGGCCTGATTATGGGAGTTATGAAATTCGTCAATATTGCTCATGGCAGCTTCATTATTATCGGTGGTTTCATTAGTTATTGGCTTTTTACCTTCCTGGGTATCGACCCCTACCTGTCTATTCCCCTGGTGATGATCGGCATGTTCGTGATGGGATTAGTCTTGTATCAGTTATTGTTTTCGCCGCTATTAAAATTGCCCCGCCCGGAAATGCGCCTGGACAAATCATTATTGATTACCTTCGGCGTCATCTGGATACTAGATAACATCGAAACTTTAATCTGGACTCCTAACGCCAGGACTATAATTACCTCTTATAGTGCCAGTACCCTGAATATTGCCGGCATTAGATTGAGCTATACCGGTCTGATTGGTCTCGGTATCGCGGTCATGGCTGCCGTTGCGCTGCATTTTACTCTCACTAGAACCTACTTCGGCAAACATGTCCGGGCGGCCTCAGAGGACTCCGGAGCAGCCAGTTTGAGCGGGATTAATGTGCGACGTGTTTACCTGATTTCCTGCGGTATAGCGGCAGCCCTGGCCGGCGTGGCCGGCGCGGTAATAGTTACCAGTTACTCCATTACCCCCAGCAGCGGCTTGAGCTGGTTATTGACGGCTATGGTAGTAATCGTCCTGGCCGGGGAAGGGAATATTACCTATATCCTTCCAGCCGGTATTGTACTGGGCGTAATACAATCGGCCAGCACCCTGGTGGTTAGCCCGGCTTACCAGCAGCCTATCGCGCTCATCATATTTATATTGATTCTAATGATACGGCCCCATGGATTATTCGCTAGTAGGTGATAAATTCCCAAATGACAGCTAGTTGGAAAAAATTATTGACAACAGGGATAATCCTCGTAATTCTGATACTGCTGCCCGTGTTCGCCAACGTGGGGACCAGCATCATGAACCAGATTGTCACTTTGTTCATCTATATTGTTCTGGCACAGAGTTGGAACTTGATAGGGGGCTATACCGGGCAGATTAACTTGGGTATTGCGGCCTTCTTTGGCTGCAGCGCTATGGTCACCCATTTTATATGGGCCGCCGGAGCACCCATCTATCCGGCAATAGTGGCGGGCAGCCTATCCACCGTTCTGCTGGCTTTAGTTATCGGTATCCCGACATTACGACTGAAAGGCATGTATTTCGCGGTGGGGACTCTGGCGCTCGCCCAGGCAGCCGCCATAATTGTACAAAATATCTTCCCCAAGGCCATCAATATGCCGGGGAGTTATGTCCAAGCATTTGATATCAATTCCCGTTACTATTTGGGATTGGCCTTGGCTGTCATCGCAGTAGCGGCCGTCTATTTTATCAGCCGCTCTAAATTGGGACTGGCGCTGGTATCTGTTCGTGACGATGAACAGGCGGCCCAGGTGACCGGAGTCAATACATTCAAATATAAAGTCATTGCCTTACTGATAAGTGCTGTTCTCGCCGGCCTGGCTGGTGGGCTGTACGCCTACTTTCGCCTTTCCTTTTACCATACCTCGACGCTTTTCGGCAACGACTGGTCATTTGATGCCTTGATGGCAGCGGTTATTGGTGGTGCCGGAACGATCGTGGGGCCTATTATTGGCAGCATCTTCCTGGTCGCTCTCGAGTATATATTTTCCCTGACACTGGGACAGGCTAATCTTATTGTTTTCGGCTTCCTGTTTATTCTGGTGGTCTTATTCTTACCCCAGGGATTTATGGGCGGAGTGGAGGTAATTCGCTCACGTTTGTCCCGTTTTCGAAGAGGGTCGAACCCTGAAATTGAGAAAAATACGTCTTTGCCAGGCATAAATGAAACGGCTTTAAATGGAAACGCAAATCACTCAGTAATATGAGAAATAATACGAAAAGGAGAATGAAACAATGGCACAGGCAAAGAAAATTATCGGCTTATCCTGCGGCAGGGTGAACGGTAACAGTGAAATACTTTTAAAGGAAGCCCTGATGGCCGCCGAGGAGTACGGTATCAAGTCGGAGATAATCCGGGCCATGGAGCTGAGGGTAAAACCCTGTAAGGGTTGTGAAGCCTGTTCTGTAGCCTATACACGGGGTTTGAAGCCTACTTGCACTATTAAAGATGATGACTGCGAATGGATTCTGAAGAAAACGTCGGTAGAAGACGGTGCGTTAATTATTTCCGGTCCTGTGTATCACGCCCGGCCTAACGGCTATTTCATGTGTATTGCAGAGAGACTGCTGCCGGTAATGTTCTCGCAGATGGATATCCTCAAAAAGACGAGGGTTGGCGGTATCATCGGTGTCGGTGGGGGCGATTGGACAGCACTTCAACTCTCCCTTTTAAACATCTACCTTCAACATACGAGAATACTGGTCGATCAGATGCAAGTGCAATATATGCCCAGTCCCGGCGCTGTTCTGGTTGACCCGAAAATAATGGGGCGGGCGAGACAGTTAGGCAAAAGAATTGCTGAGTCCATTTTGATGCCAATTGAAAAGGTGAAATACCTCGGTGAAGATACGCCTGCTTCCTGCCCGGTTTGCCATTGCAACGTTCTCCATTTCCCCGGCAAGCTTTCTAAGGTAGTCTGCCCTGTTTGCGCCGTTAAAGGGACAATGGTGGCGGATGGCAAAAACATGAGAATTAAATGGGACGATGAAGATATAAAATATCCCCGATTCTCCGAAAGGGGTATCAGCAGCCATATGGCCGATGTAGGGAGGCTCCATGAGAAATTTTTTAAAGAGGATGTCGGCAAGGTCAGCGAACTCATCAAGAAATACACTGCCTACGGTAATATTATTAAACCCTAACTGGAGGTATTCATGGACCACGACGTTCCTTTCCAGAGATAAGTTGAAAGGATTCACCATTACACCACCAGCGTCGCCGGCATGAACCAATTCATAAGGTAAGATGCTCAATCACCAAATGAATTGGGCTAGCCGATAGCCATAATAAAGCCTCCCAAAGCGGGAGGCTTTTCTCTTTACCTTTTTCATTTATTCGCTTCCCCCCGGGGATTACCGACATAATAGCTAGTTCTTGAAATTTCACCTTATGACTTATTGTCAAGGTTGATAAAGTTTCGAGCCTATTTCTATAGTAAATTTCTCACTGACGTTGTCGCGCGAAAGGACCCACAGGGTCCTATAATCTACAGTTTCTAAGGCGTTTTAATCACAAACGGCACCACGACCGGTGGTTTGTGGCGCCGATTTGGACTGGGGGGAAGCGACGGGAGGGGGGACGCCGGGGTAACTAATGAATAGAAAAAACCCGGAAGTAAAGGTGAGGAATCATACTTCCTAGGTGTCCGTCTGAAGCCTACCTTGTGGCGTACCTCAATATCTCATCATGAATGTCAGTCGTGTCTGTAACGGCGGAGGCGTCCCTTTTTCGACTTATCAGAGAGGTAAGATACCGCCCATCGTTTGATGTGGCGGTGGGCGATATCTTTCATAACCAGGATGGGTCCAGCCAGTTGAGGGTAAGTGTCAAAGGTAACTCCGCAGGCTCGGCAGGTTAGCATATCAACCAGTTTGGGGGGGAAAATAATGCTACGCTACCGCTCTGCATTATTTTCGTCCCAGTTTCATTTTTTATTTATGAAAAAATGAAATATATATAATACTCTATAGTATTAGTCGTTTTTTCACTTTTTCACAGGTGAAAAGCTATTTAAAGTCCTCCTTGATAGTTTCCAACATAAACTCTTCGAGTGTCCCCTTAAAAGGCTCGAGTGGGTCGGTTTTTACGTCCTCGTAAATCCTTACCCAACAATAATCGAGAACGGGGTCGACAATCCCCCAGCCTTTGCCGTGCTTAGTTCGTCTGATTTTCTTCTCGGCTATTAACTGGTCTACTATCTTGTAGCCCTGAGTCTGCCCGATGTCCAGTATTTCTTGAATTCTGGAGGCAATCTCCCCCTTGCTGTAACCATCTCGTATGTCATCGCCTTGTTTCCCCTCATTAAGGTCGAGTTTCCCTTCCAACTTAGACAAGTCAATATTGACCTTTTTAGCTCCGGTATGGTGGTAAGGCGTCTTGACAGGACGTGCCCTCGTGACATCCGCTTGTTGCTCTGCCGTGTCGGTCTCACTGGCGCTTATCACATCGGCAGGTTCTGACATGACGCCCTCCTCGACTATCTTCTCTATGGTGTCCAATGCAAAGCGATAACGAGTGTCGCCCTGAGCCACGATGTACATCGGCACTCGTTGTTGAGCGATCTGGATATTATCAATGGTTAAGGGTTTATCTTGCTCTCGGAATGTGATTGTGGTTTTCACTGTTAATCCTCCTCTAGCATTTTTTCATGTTGTTTCTTTGTGTCGTATGTTGGTCCTTCTATTTTTTCATAGTATCCCTCCTTTTCCATGACCTTTATGATGTTGTTATCCACAAAACAAAAAGGCATTATAAAAACAACATCTATTTTTGTTAAAGAGACGTTGCCTTTATAATGCCTTCAAGTAACTTACTTAACTTGTAGCCTTACATCAATAAATGATGTAGCCGTTTTCAGCCGTCATTATCGGGCTGATATTCAGTTTCTAAAGTGCGAATTGTTTATCCATTATTATTTTATGTCTTATATTCCCGTTTGTCAAACCCACTATTTTACATTCATCTTAACGGTTTTTCGGCACTTAATGTGAACATGATTGACAATAATATTTTTAGTGCGCCTCACCAGGGACACCAGGGGCGTATGCGCGCGCAAACGCGTATGTAGTAGTTGGTTAGTACCCGAACCATGCTATTTGTTGAATGGTGCTGTTTCTTCCCAGTGTTACGTTAATGAGATTAAATCGGTGTGTACGTGGAAGGACGTAATTTTGCATCATATGTCTTCTCAGATAATCCCTAGACAGCTAAGAACGTAAAAATAGTTCAATCAAGTTAACGTTTAGGATATATTGTCCGTATTTGGTGACAGGTGTATAATCGACATAACTAAAAGGACTTCTTAATATCGATGCCAACTGAAGCTGATACTTGCCGAAAATACGTAACTCCTAAACTCTACGAGGCTGGCTGGAATGATGACCAGATAAACGAGCAACGTACATTCACTGATGGTCGTATCATGGTTGCCGGAACAAGAGTGTACCGCCGTCCTCAAAAGCGAGCTGACTATCTTCTCCGTTACAGGTCGGACTTTATGATTGCAGTCGTTGAAGCAAAGGCAGAATACAAGAATCCTCGCGATGGTCTTCAACAAGCCAAGGAATATGCCCAAATGCTCAGCCTCAAATTCGCTTATTCCACCAATGGCAAGAGTATCGTTGAACATGACTTCATTTCTGGGATTGAGACTGACCTTGATAATTTCCCCGGTCCCGAGGAACTCTGGAAACGCCTAAATCCCAGCTTAGGTATTAAGGATAATGAACAGATAAAGAAATTCCTCACTCCTAGCCTTCCGGTGGCTGGTAAACCGCTCCGTTACTACCAGGAAATCGCCATAAACCGAGTAATAGAAGCAATATTAGCGGGGAAAAATCGCGTTCTCATCAACATGGCAACTGGTACAGGAAAGACAGATGTTGCCTTTCATATTTGTTGGAAACTATGGACTACCAGATGGAATCGTACCGGTGAACCTCGCCGTCCGCGTATACTGTATCTTTCAGACAGGTCCATCTTGGTAGATGACCCAAAGGATAAACAATTCGTTCCTTTCGGTGAAGCACGTTGGAAGATACAAGGAGAGGCGATTAAAAGTCGCGAGATGTATTTTGCCACCTATCAAGCCATTGCTAAAGATGAACGCCGCCCAGGTCTTTATCGCGACTACAATAAAGACTTCTTCGACTTAATTATCGTGGATGAATGTCACCGGGGTAGTGCCAAAGATGAAAGCAACTGGCGAGAAATCCTGGAGTACTTCGCTACAGCTTTCCAGCTAGGCATGACAGCAACGCCTTTGCGCGAGGAAAACCGTGATACATACCGCTATTTCGGCAATCCGGTTTACATTTATAGCTTGCGTCAAGGCATAGACGATGGCTTCCTTGCGCCATATCGTGTTCACCGAATTGTAACCGATGTTGACGCAACCGGCTGGAGACCTTCTAAAGATGAACTTGACCGCTATGGGCGCCCGATACCTGATGAAGATTACCAGACAGGTGACTTCGAACGGATAGTGGCTCTCAAGGCTCGTACCCAGGCCATCGCTAAGAGTATTACAGATTTTCTACGTAATACGGATCCGTTTGATAAGACTATCGTCTTCTGTGTTGACCAAGAACACGCTGATGAGATGCGGCAAGCTATCAACAACCTCTCCCCAGACTTGTCCCGCCAATACTCCGACTATGTTGTGCGGGTGGTGTCCGACGAAGGAGAGATAGGAAGAGGTTATCTAAGTCGTTTCCAAGAGTTGGAAACCCGCACTCCGACAATAGTAACTACGTCCAAGCTACTTACGACAGGTGTAGATGTTCAAACCTGTAAGAACATAATTATCGCTAGGATTGTCAACTCAATGACTGAGTTCAAGCAAATCATCGGACGCGGTACTCGTGTTCGTGCCGATTACGGCAAACTCTGGTTCTCAATCTTAGATTATACTGGCAGCGCCACCCGTCTGTTTGCCGACCCTGCCTTTGATGGTGACCCCATTGACCCGCCGACTGAAATCAAGCTGAATCAGGAAATACCGATACCCAGGCCAGAAAAACCTAAAGCTGCCGAAATAAATAACCTACCTGATGGTGTTCGTGAAGAGCCAGCCAAGTACTATGTCGATGACGGTACAATCGGTATTGCAGCTCATTTTGTTTACGAGCTTGACGGTCACGGTAGGAAACTCCGCATTGTCAAGTATGTTGATTACGCTTCTGAAAAAATCCGTAACATGTGGACATCAGCCGCGGAACTTCGCTCTCACTGGGGGAATGCTGAACAACGAACGATAATCATCAATACCCTTTCCGAACATGGTATCACTCTAGACCAACTTGCCGAGAATGCCGGGCAGCCTGATGCCGACCCATTTGACTTACTTTGCTACATTGCTTTTAACGCCCCGCTTCGCACCCGCCGTGAGCGTGCCGAGCGACTTCGAAAAGGTCGGGTCGATTTCTGGGATTATTTTAAACCTGAAGCTCGCCAAATCCTGAACGAAATTTTAGATAAATACGTTGAATATGGCACCGCCGAATTTAAAATCCCCGATATATTGAAAGTTGAACCTATTTCACAGCATGGTAATGTTGTCGAAATAGCAGCCAAGTTTGGGGGTGCAGATCAATTACGTGATGCCCTAGAGAAGATGCAGACATTACTTTACGCTAACTAGGAGTTACTAACATGGTTGAAAACTTAAAGGTAACCACCGCCCAATCTCTTGGCAGCCTTATTAAATCCTGCCGTGACATCATGCGTAAAGATAAGGGGTTGAGTACAGATATCGACCGCTTGCCGATGTTGACCTGGCTAATGTTCCTTAAGTTCTTCGACGATTTAGAACCAACTAGAGAAGCAGAAGCCAAAATGGCGGGAAAACGTTTCTACCCATCTATTGAACCGCCGTATCGCTGGCAGGATTGGGCAGCAAAACCAGACGGTATTACTGGCGATGCTCTCATTTCTTTCATCAATAATGATGAAGCCGTTCGCCCCGACGGTACCCGGGGGCCTGGTCTTTTCGCTTATCTACGTTCACTTCGTAGCCTTAATGGTGACCGGCGTGATGTTATTGGAGCAGTATTTCAGGGGACGTCCAATCGTATGCTTAGCGGCTACTTATTGCGTGACATGATTAATAAAATTAACGGACTTCACTTCACATCTACTGAAGAGATATACACTCTTGGACACATCTACGAGTCAATGCTTAAAGAAATGCGGGATGCGGCTGGGGAGAATGGTGAATTTTACACTCCACGCCCCGTGGTGCAATTCATGGTTAATGCGATCAACCCAAGGCTAGGCGAAAATATACTAGACCCTGCTTGTGGCACCGGCGGTTTTTTGGCTTCCGCTTTCGAATATCTAAAAAAACAATGCAAAAATACAGGAGACCAACAGCGTCTCCAGCGTTTATCTCTTTTCGGTATTGAAGCCAAACCTTTACCCTACTTGCTTTGCCAGATGAATCTTCTCCTGCATGGACTGGAATATCCTAATATTGACCCACTTAATGCTCTACGCTTTCCTTTACGCGAGATTGGGGAAAAAGATCGTGTTGATATTGTTCTCACTAACCCGCCCTTCGGAGGGGAAGAGGAAAAAGGCATTCAGGGGAACTTCCCGGAAGACAAGAAGACAGCTGAAACCGCCTTACTTTTCCTTCAACTCATAATGAGAAGGCTACGCCGTCAGCCTAAAACTGGCTTCCCACCTGCCCGCGCTGCCGTGGTTGCTCCCAATGGAACTCTATTCGGCGATGGTGTTTGTGCTCGTATTAAGGAGGAATTACTCAAGGATTTTAATCTCCATACCATCGTCCGTCTGCCCAACGGTGTTTTTGCACCCTATACCGGCATTCAAACAAATATCTTATTTTTTGACCGTTCAGGACCGACCAAGGAAATCTGGTACTATGAGCAACCGCTACCTGAAGGGCGGAAGAACTATACTAAAACACAACCTATTCAGTTTGAGGAATTTTCCTCTTGTCTAGAGTGGTGGGATAAGCGCGAAGAGAACGAGTATGCGTGGATGGTCTCGGCTATCGATATCGCTAGTACTTCTTACAATCTAGACCGAAAGAACCCTAATGCGAAACAAGATGTCACGCACCTTCCTCCAGAGCAGCTTGCGGATAGGATTATACAAAAAGAGCAAAAGATTACCGAAATCATGGGGAATATCAAAGACCTATTTACAAGGGACATCAGATGAATGTCAAATTACCAATGGCGCGACTTAGTGAAATTGTAACACCAGTGGCGCGTGGGGAAAATCCGGTACCGGGTACTTCATATCGCCAAATTGGTGTGAAGCTTTGGGGTGAGGGTGCATATGAACGTGAACAAATTGATGGTGGCTCTACAAAATATGCCCAACTATTTCGCGCCGAAACTGGTGATATTATTGTAAATAAAATTTGGGCACGGAATGGAAGCGTTGCTGTAGTTCAGGAATCATTAGCTGGGTGTTATGGCTCTAGTGAGTTCCCAATGTTTACGCTGCATCGCGACAAACTTGATCCACGTTGGATGCATTGGATAACCAAAACTCGTTTTTTTTGGGCACAATGTGATGAGAAATCAAGGGGTACTAGTGGCAAGAATCGGATAAGACCAGAGCGATTCCTTGAAATCGAAATACCTCTTTCTTCCATTGAAGAGCAGAAGCGGATGGTGGCACGGATTGATGATCTATTTGCCCAAATACGAGAGGCGCAAGCATTACGTCGTCAAGCCGCCGAAGAAACCGAGACTCTTGTCGTTTCTGCTTTGACACACCTTCAGTTACCAAGTGATTCGATAACCAGACCAATAGCTGAGTGCTCAATTATGAGCACTGGCACGACGCCACCTAGTAGCCGTACCGATTACTACGGCGGATCGATACAGTGGTATACACCAGGGGACTTAGAGTTTCGGCAACAGCTTGGTCCTTCATCACGCACGTTGTCTGAAGTGGCGCTCGCCGAACGAAAAGCAAGAATATTTGAACTTGGAACGGTGCTGCTCGTCGCGATTGGTGGCTCACTCGGAAAAGTCGCCTTGACACATGAACGCTGTTCTGCGAATCAACAAATCACGGGCATCAAGTTCTCGGATGATATTCTGCCGGAATATGGTTTTTGGTGGATGCGACGCCTTGGAAGAGAACTTCTGGCTACCGCACCTCAGGCAACTTTGCCAATCATCAACCAAGACCGTATCGGTGCATTTGAAATCGTTATCCCTAAGGTTGCAGAGCAAATCCGAATTGTTGGCGAGATGGACACGTTGCAGGCTAAGGTAAATGAGTTAAAACACCTGCAAATCGAGACTGCCGCCGACCTGGATGCTCTTATGCCTTCCATCTTAGACCGGGTTTTTAAGGGTGAATTATGACAGAGCCAGATAAAGACGTGATTGACGGGCAACAATCGGCCGACCACCTTTTTATCAGTTATGCAACTGAAGATGGTGAGCTTGCCGAATGGCTCACGTTAAGATTAACCGCCGAGGGCTACAAAGTATGGTGCGACAGGGTAAAACTACTTGGTGGTGAATCATATCCCAGGGATATTGATAAAGCTATCAAAACGCAGACATTCCGGATGTTGGCTCTCATTTCTAAGAACTCATTAATCAAAGCAAATCCGCTTAAAGAGCGGACTCTAGGACACAGTATTACCCAGCAGAGAAAAATAGATTTTGTGATCCCGCTCCTGGTTGATGCAATCCGTTCAGATGAATTAGATTGGATGGATTCTGACCTTACTTACATTCCTTTCCGGGATAGTTGGGCACAGGCCTTAGTTCAACTAATAAAAAAACTACGTTCGATTTACGCGCCTACTCCGCTGCCGAACGGCGCGAGACTCGTAAGCGATTGGATATCCCAGCAATCCAGCCTTACCAATAGAAAGGAAAGGCTTTGGACTAACCTATTCGAAATCAAATCCATGCCTGACTTCATCTATAGGATAACACCACCAAACGATTTTAAAGTTACTGACCCAGACTGGATATATCATGCCCAATCTGAACGTATACTTTGGAGCTTTGAAGTGCCGGACTCAAAGATAGATTATATAGCAGTCAAGTGGAACGATAACCGGCGTTTATCGTATGGTGTGCCACCAATCGATATTGCCACGGTACTAATCAAAGAACATATGCGTAGGTTGTGCATAAAAAAGAAAGCTCAGGAGACAATCGATGGAGTAATATACCTGTCGAATTTGACTGCTCCTGATAACTGGCTCCGCTTTCCGGATTATAAGGGGAAGCAAACCCGGGTCTTAGCAAGTGGGCAACGGACAGTCAGGTCAATTGGTGGCACCCGAAGCCCTTATCGTTATCACCTAGCACCCATATTCCGGCCACTTCTTAGAAAGTATGGTGTTCCGGTACTTGAACTTCAAGTTCGTTTATATTTGACTGATACGGATGGTAAAGCTTTACAACCTGGCATCATGAATAGACGGCGTAAGAGGATAGCGAGAAGTTGGTGGAACTACCATTGGTTATCTCGTGTTTTTGCAATAGCTCAATGGGCATTTAATGGACAATCAACATGCAACCTGGCTGAAGGGCGTGGTTATGAGATAATTTTATCTAGATCTCCTTTGGCAGTTGTAGCACCTTTGAGTATAGACGAACGCCTTCTGGCGCTCCCTGAAACAGTTGAGGAAACACTAGATACAGTTGAGGACGAGTTAGAAGATTCCGAATGGGATGAAGAATAAGCATGAACGAAGAAGTAATTTGTCTGAATGAACCACCGCTGGAATTCCGTTATGGACAGGATATGGTGGAGCCGCATGATGGGTTATCGCTCTTTGGCCCTTACGATACGGATTTCTCTTCACACCCAAGGAATATTTCCTATGCTGTCGTCGGTAGCGAAGAGGGTATCGAAGCATTCAATCAATGGAGTCATCGTATTCAATCTGTAATATACCCAGAAGGTGACCGTCGCTTATGGCCGTTATTTCCCGGATTTGAAGCTGCTTTTGCCTGTAATTGGCCAGAGCAACCCGTCCGGCAAGCTCTAATAGATTCTAGGAAATTAAATGAGGCTGTCAGTAATTTAGACCATTATAAACGTACAGCAGGAGTGGTTGACCTCTATATTGATGCTATTAGTAAACTTAAAAAACATGATGAAGTTCTGAATGTTGTCATTTGCATTGTTCCCGATATCGTATATCAAAATTGCCGCCCAAAATCTACCGTCACCGATGGAATAGGCTATAAAATCGGTTCTAATTTAGTCCGTCTGCGGGGAAGTGGGCAACTTGACCTCCTAGATTCGTACAACCCTGAGATATATACTTATTCGCCAGATTTCAGACGGCAGATAAAAGCTCGAGCGATGGCGTATGAGATTCCTATCCAAATTATCCGCGAATCCACTTTACGACTTACTCCACGAATAGATATTACGCAAAGAGGTTTGACTACTCTGAGTGATCGTGCTTGGAATTTGGGTGTTGCTCTATATTACAAAGCTGGTGGCAAGCCGTGGAGACTTAAATCCGCAAGGGAAGGAGTTTGTTATATTGGCATTACTTATCGCCGAAAAGACCCAAATTCATCGAGCCCAACAGCATGCTGCGCAGCTCAGATGTTTCTTGACTCTGGAGATGGTATCGTTTTTATGGGTGAATATGGTCCCTGGTATTCACCGGCAGATAACCAGTTTCATATCACCCGGGGAGCTGCTCACCGATTATTGAGTGGAGTTCTAAACACGTACAAAGACCTTGAAGGAAAAACGCTTAAAGAAGTCTTTTTACATTGTCGTTCAAGTATCGATGAAGAAGAATTTGAAGGTTTTAGAAGTGCCTGTCCACCTGGCATCAAATTAGTCGGAATCCGGGTGAGACAAGAGAGAAATAGTCTGAAACTTTTCCGCGAGGGTAGTATGCCTGTAATCCGAGGAACCTTTTGGAAGATACATCCACGTTCAGGTTATCTTTGGGCATCAGGATTTAAACCTAGATTGGGAACCTATGATGGGTGGGAAATACCGTTACCCATTCATATTGATATTCAACACGGTGAATCTGATATTGAGCTTGTAGCTAAAGACATATTCTCCTTGACTAAGTTAAATTACAATGCTTGCCGATTAGGAGAATCTGAGCCAGTTACCATCGATTTTTCGGATGCAGTGGGTGAAATTTTAGTTTCTAACCCGTCAATAACTCGCCGTAATCCTAAATTCAAGTTTTATATCTAGTACTGAATTGAACAAAGTCCGTTAAGCTCAAGAGAATAGCAGATACGACAATTCGAGATAGAATGCAGCAATGGCAGACAAATATGTATGTGCTAAATGCTTTAGTGACTATGCCATAAAGGCATTTATTGAGCAGAATGCTTTTAGTGAGAAATGTAGCTATTGTTCAAATGAATCCGATGAGCCAATAGCCGCTCCTTTGGAGGAGGTAGTTGAATTCATACGCGAAGGAATCGAGACGGAGTGGGATAATCCGGTCAATTGTGTTGGGTGGGAAAGTGCTGAAGGTGGATGGATGGGCGTCAGGGTTATTGATTCAGCTGATTTAGTAATGGATGAGATAGAAGAACTTCAGGATACTAATGAAAAAGTGTTGGATGATATCATTTATTACCTTGATCAAGAATGGTGTCAGCGCGACCCATACGGTCTTCGGGATGAGGAAGCGCTTCTCTTTAGTTGGACGCAATTTGCAGAGCAGGTAAAACACCATACCCGATATATATTCTTTAAACTAGAGGAAAAAGAAGAATCTCTTCATGATTTAGACATTATACCAGTTTCCAAAATGCTTGATCGTCTTTCAAATGAACTTTCAACACTTGAAGATGAAGGTGTTCTTTCAACAATAAAGACTGGTTCAACAATACTCCGGACAAGAATTCACGATAAAAGTAAATACCTGACTAACGCCAAGGACATGGGTACTGTACCTTTAGAATATGCAAAATATTCCAACAGGATGAGTCCTGCAGGTATACCAATGTTTTATGGGGCATTTGATAGTGAAACTGCATTGATAGAAACCTTGGATGATTCTGACATTGGGGTAGGTAGAGTTGCTTCAATAGGGGCTTTTCAAGTAATAAAGCAAATGGAAGTCTTAGACCTCACGAAGCATCATGAAATCCCAGGCATATTCGATCAAAATAGAGGGTATTTAAGGTCTACATTGATATTTCTCAGGAATTTCCAGGAAGAAGTAAGTAAGCCGATCAACAAGGACGGAGCTGAACATATTGAGTATGTGCCCACACAAGTATTTACTGAATATATCAGACACTTATACAAAGACCAAAATAACAATAATATAGATGGTATATTATACCCAAGCTCCAAGCATAAAGGCGGAGTTTGCTGTGTCCTTTTTATTGAGAATCAGCATTGTTGCGATAAAGTAAATGCATCTGACAAACATTATCTCTTACTAGAAGGAATTGAAAGGCGACAAATATGACCTTTATATTCTTACAATTGAAGATGGGGGGTGTGATTGAACCAGGGGGTAACCAGGAGGAAGAACATGGCTACTGAGACAACGGAGAAGATTGTTGAGGCATATGTTAGGTATGTGAAAAGATGGGCAACCATTCCCAACATAAAGTGTGAAGGGCAATACGAAATAGATTTACTTGCGATTGATCCAGTATCGGGAGGGCGGTATCACATTGAGAGCGGAGTCTCTGTTTCCGGGGGTTTTAGTAAGCTAACTGGAGAACCCTATAGTTTTGATATGCTAAAACAGCGGGCAAAGCAAGCGTCTCAAAGACGTACGGTTAGTTATTTTAGGGATAGAAAATTCACTTCTCCAGGAATATTGGCAAAGCTCGCGCAATACGGTTTTAACAACGATAATTATGAACGAATCATAGTAAGTTGGGGATGGACGGATGAGGCAAATAAGCAAGCTGATGAAGCCGATATTAAATTGTGGGATTTTCGCGATCTTATGCTTGAAATTTCAAAGAATGCATCTGGTCGAGAATATTTCACTGATGATACTCTAAGAACGTTGCAACTTTTGGTGAAGTCGTTACAAGAAAAAACCAAAGATAGTTAAGAATTACTTCATTTGAAGGCTCGACTCTGTTGTATGAAAATAGTGACAGGACTTATCAGGTTTACTTGATAATAAACGAGGAATAGTCCTGATAGGAGGGGATCAATCATGAATGAAGAAGTATTCACTTTTAATGGAGAACAGAAAGCCAACCTCGAGGATTGGAAACTGTTCTTACAAGACGAACGTTTACGCACTTGGGGCTTGCAAGAAAAAGAGGCAGTGAAGTCTTTCTATGACGTTTTACTTCAAGCGGACTTTGAAGGAGGGCATGATTTATCAATTGACCAGTTTGACGTTATTTTTCAAAGCTTACGTTCACTTATCAAGAACAGAACATTAACCAGAAATCTCTGCAATATAAATGGATTGACTAATGTCAACTCGAGACTAAGAGAATTACTGTTCGGTGATAAACCACTTGCAAAACGCATCGATCAATTCCTTGAGCTAAAGGGAGTAAGAACACTCACTGTTTCCCAATTTCTGTGTGCCTATAATCCTAAAGAGTATCCCGAGATCGGTGCCCAAACCATGGATGTTCTTAATCTTGATTCAACGCAGTCGGAAATTGCCTCTAAACAAGCATTGAAAGAGCATGACATTTCCTCACCGGAAGACTATTTCAACTATACCCTCGAATATCTAACTAATATAATTGTTTTCAGAGAAATTAAGAGGCTTTTGAATATTGATCTCTACACTGAAGTCAATGATATGTTATGGCTTGCATCGTTATCAACCCAACAAGAAGATCAAGGAGTTGTTCAATACTCCAGTTCAGTTGGTTTGGAAAAGGATCTCAGGGATCACTTAGCAGCAAATCCGGGTATTATCCTTAAAGGCTTATCTACTGTAAAGAAAGAATACGATATGGGTGATGCTGGCACGGCGGATCTCCTTTGCCAAGATGCGAAGGGCAATTACTTTGTCATTGAGACGAAGAAAGGCCGTGAATCAGACAGAGTAGTTGGCCAAACTCTTCGATATATAGGTGCGCTGGCTCGGGAAGGTAAAAAATCTAAGGGAATAATTATAGTGAACGAGCCAGATAAGAGATTAGAACTATCAATTGAACCAGTTAATGATCTTATCAAATTAAAATATTATAAAGTTAAGTTTGAACTCACTGAACACTATGAAAGCGAGATGACTTAAATATTACGAAGCAACCTACCAAACATAAACTCACTATAATTTTACGTCGTAATAGGAGGAGGGTTCGGGTATGAATTATTGGCTGACAATCCATTGGCCGCTACGTGTTGATGAGCGTATAAACGTTGCTTGGAGAAATTGGATATTTTTAGCCGAAGGGTGGGAAGCTTCTGGTCAAAGAATTCAACCAGATGATCGTGTTTTTATTTACGAAACGGAATCAGCCCCCCGCGTAAGAGAAGGGACTAGTCTTATAGAAAGAAGGCCAGGGAGAAAGGGTATCGTTGCTCTTGCGACAGTGACAACTCCACTCGAATATGAATGTAATATTAATCCTGAGATTTTAGAAGATGGGAGAGAGCGTCGTTGGAGTTATCGTGCACGGACGCATACAGACCAAGAAGGTAGGCTTTCCTTGGTAGAACTCAGAAACCTTTTGCATAAACCTGGATTCTCGGCTAGGGTGCCTGGAGGGTTGATGGGATTACGAGAATTTCAATTTAATAGAATCCTCCTAAGATTCATTTAATTCAGTTCGACTCTACTCGATATCCCCTCCCCACACCCCACCTAATGATAACTTACCTGTTTGAACGTGAGAGGCTGTAAATTTTAATCGTACGCCCTACCGGAGATGTTCTAGGGCAGCTAGCACACAAAATAACAGGGCTGGCCGACCCATATGAAGCCGACCAGCCCCATTTGCAGTTTTATTCCTTGCTAGATAGCGGAGCGTATTTTCTTGCCTCGTCCTCAGCTTCCTGTTCACCGATATGTACATATACCTGGTCTGTGATGGCAACTGAAGAATGACCTAGCAGACGGCTAATGACTTCTATCCTTGCCCCATTCTTGAGGGCGTGGGTGGCGAAGTAATGCCTTAACTGATGCGGGGTGATAGGCTTGATGCCCAGGCGTTTGCAGAGTCGTCTGAAAGTCTTTTCAAGAGAGCGTATTCCCTGATAACCAAGTTTATTATCCGCAGGGAATAAGTATTTCTCACCCTTAGACTGTTTCGAGATATATTCCTTGATTAAGTCCGCTACCGCCGGAGAAAAGTAAACCATTCTCTCTTTTCTTCCCTTGCCTAGAACCCTAATCTGACCGCCTTTAAGGTCAAGGTTGTCCCGTAGGATAGAGCAAGCCTCTGTAATCCTGAGTCCGGTGTTTACGAAGATGGCAATTAGCAGTCTATCTCTTAGCCTTTGGTCTGACCCTTGCCAAGCCTCTAGCAGCTTTTGAACGTCCTCGGCAGGCGGGGCTTTTCGGATTACTTTGGCGACCTTCATCAGCCTCATTCCCTTGACAGGGTTAGTCAGCCATAGCCCTTGTTCTTCAAGGAAGCCAAAGTAGGATTTCAGTGCTTTCTGGTCATTTCTCACTTTAGTGGGTGTGACGACCTTAAGCCTCTCTGCCAGATAAGCTCTGACTTCTCGATTGGTAGGGATTGGGTATAGCTCTAGCAGCTTCCTGATGGTTCGGGAATAAAGCTCTAACGTGCCCTCGGTTAAGCCCCGCAGTCTGAGTTCACTCTGCCAGTCGGGAACGCCATCGGCGGGCTTTTCAAGTATGTTTTTTGGTCCCGACTGAAGTACCTGAATAAGCACTTGTCTGTCTGCTGGCGAGAGTTTTTGCAGGGCAGAGAGAATTGACTGAAGATTAGAACTATCATCTTTACTTGCCATAACGTCAGTATAACATCTTTCAGGCTCTAATTGTAAAGAAAAAGCCCCCGGATAATCTCCGAGGGCTTCGTTAATCTCTTTGGTAGCGGGGGTTGGATTTGAACCAACGACCTCCGGCCCAGAGGCTCGGCTCAAGCTCAATTCCAGCAATGGCACAGGCCGTGTTTACAACAGCCCCCTAAGCCGCCATAATGACCAATGGAGGGAAGCGAATGGACACCGAAAAAGCGATAGACACGCTGAGGAAACTCCCGGACGAGAGCCGGGAACTGGTCGTGTCTCTTATAGAGCAATTGGCGGCCGCCAAGGGCGTGAGCCTGGCCGCCGATTACACGGAACCTTTGGAGAACATCGGGAAGTGGGCGACGCGGATGACCGTGGAAGGCAAGACGAAACGGACAATCGACTTCTACCTTTACTACGCCAGGAAGTTCCTGGAGGCATACCCCAGGCCGACGAGGCTGGACGTCCAGGAATACCTGGCAGGCAGGCTGGGCGAGGGCGTCTCGCAGTCCGCCGTCAAGAACATGCAGAAGTCCGTGGTCAGCCTCTTCAAGTTCCTGCACGAGGAAGGCCTGTGGCCGGAGGACATCACCGAAAAGCTCAAGGCTATAAAGGTGGCCAAGACGGAAAAGTACGTGCCGCCGCTGGCGGATGTGGAGAGGGTGCTGGCCGTCAGGTGGGCGCGGAAGGCGGACGCCGCCAAGATGCGCCTGCTGATAGTGCTGCTCATGGAGACCGGGCTGCGAATCACGGAGGCGGTCACCATCGAGAAGGCAAAGCTGGACCTGGAGGCTAGGACGGTGGAGGTCCTGGGCAAGGGCAACAAGGTGCGCAAGGTGCCGCTCTCCGACCCCATCGTCGCCTACCTAACGCGGTACACGGAGGACTCCACATCGGAGTCACACTACCTTTTCCCCGGCGAAGGGAAGCTGGGACATTGGGGCATACACAACGCCGACAAGGACCTGAAGAAGGCCTGCATACGGGCAGGCGTCAAGCCCTTCACGCCCCACGCCCTGAGGCACCTGTTCGCCACCTCTGCGTTGAGGAACGGAGCCAAGCTGGAGGTCATCTCGAGGATACTCGGCCACGCCAGCGTCGGCATAACGGGTGACGTCTACCGCCACGTCAACATGGAGGAGATGCAGGAAGAGGTGGACAGGCACGGGCCTATGTCTGACCGCCCCGAAAAATAGGCGGCTATCAAGACAAGAAAAAGGCGGGAGGCCGGAAGGCTTACCCGCCTTTCTTTTTGCGCCTCGTGCGAAGCACACAGCATTCCTAGACCATTACACCTATTTGTGCTACAATCTCTAACCAAAAGCACTTGGATAAAGATGGAAACGATAAACCTCAAAAGGGCGTGGCAGGTTGGAGACCCGATAGCCAGCGGTGGCTTCGGAAAGGTCTATGAGGCCAAGGCGGACGACGGCGCTCCCGCCGTCATCAAGCTAGTGCCCAAGAGTCCGGGAGCCAGTCGCGAATTGCTTTTCGAGGAGCTTTCCGGCCTGCCTAACATCATCCCCGTCTGGGACACTGGCGAATGGAAGGACTACTACGTGATAGCGATGCCCCGCGCGGAGAAGTCGCTCCGTCAGCACCTTCAGGCGGCCAATGGCAGGCTTGGGTTCGACGAGGCCGTAGCCGTTCTGACAGACGTTGTGCAGGGACTCGCCTCTCTTAAAGCTGGGGTCGTGCATCGCGACCTCAAGCCGGAGAACGTCCTCTTCTACAACGGACATTGGTGCCTGACAGACTTCGGCATCTCCCGTTATGCCGAGGCAACCACAGCGCCCGATACCCACAAGTACTCGATGACAGACCAATATGCTGCCCCAGAACAATGGCGTGGTGAACGGGCAACACCCGCAACAGACGTTTACGCGTTCGGCGTCATGGCCTTTGAGCTTCTACAAGGTAGGCTCCCGTTCCCAGGACCCGATTTTCGGGACCAACACCTTCACCAAGCGCCTCCGGTCATCAACGGCGTCCCGCCTTCATTTGCCAGCCTAGCGAATGAGTGCCTCTTCAAGGCACAGGCTGCACGCCCTACTCCTGCCAATATACTCATTCGCCTGCAAGCCGTTCGGAGGCCAGCCTCGCCAGGTGCGGGAAGGCTTCAGGCGGTAAACAAAGCCATAGTCGAAAAAGAGAGCGCCCAACAGGCGCTGGTGTCGGCACAGCGTTCGCGAGAGGAATCAAGGCGGGAGCTTTTCAATGCCGCCGAGCAGTCCTTCCGCGCTATACGCGAAACGCTCAAACAACGGGTTCTGGAAGACGCTCCCGCGACTAATGTCTCCGAATCCCGCGGTTTTAGTCTGCGGCTCGGAGACGGTGCTCTAATCATCGACCTCGTTCAGGCGGCACCAGCCGATTGCCTCAAGGCATACGACTACGCGCCCATATTCGACGTAATCGCATACACGGCCATAGCGGCACGAAAGCCGCGCGACCGTTACGATTACGAGGGGCGTGCTCATTCGTTGTGGTACTGCGACGCCCACGACGAAGGCGTCTACCGATGGTACGAACTGGCCTTCATGGTTGGGGCGCTTCATGCCGAACGGGGCATACTCAACCCGTTTGCGCTGCCCCCAACGAACGAGGCGGCCGCAGGCGCTTTCACGACAGTCATGGGTACTGCACGCCAGATTGCGTGGCAACCGCTCCCATTCGACCAGGGCAACGAGGAACAATTCTACGAGCGCTGGCTAGCGTGGTTCGCGGGTGCGGTGGACGGGTCTATCAGCATGCCGTCTCACATGCCGGAACAATCAGGCGGAAGGTACAGGCAGGCACGTCGACGCACTTAACGACGCGTGAAGTCAGTCCAGGTTCAAAGAAGTCAATATGGCGTCTGCTTTCAAGCGTCTTTATCCTGACGTAAAGTCGTGAGTGCGACTGCGATGAAAATTACCATGCCTAACATCATAAGCGTCCCCGTCAGCCACCGACTCATGTCAGAATTCCAGAGCTTGGCTAGGTTTGTGAAGATGCCAGCGAACAATACAAGATAGTTTAACGGCCATACATAATTCGAGTTTCCGCATGCGATAAGGCGTCTAATAGCTATGTCATGTTTCTTCTGCCAGGGTTCATGCCTTATCATTATTAGAACTATAAGAAGACTGATTGCCCACAACAACAATATTGCTGCCAAAACCATAAAAACAATGTTTTGCCAGTCTAGTGAAGGAATCTTGCTTAGAAAGTACACTAGCAAATATAGTAGCATCCATATGACGATTGCAAAAATGAGCACCTGCCAAAGCCTGCGCCTGTGACACTTCCTGCCTAAATAACCCAAAACCAACAAGATAAACACTAGAGCAATTGCCCAAATCCAAAAAGGGATTATACTCATAGCCGCTTTTCCGTCCCAACTTAGAGTTGACAACCAAAGCAATATGAGAGATGAGATAAATGCATTTTTAAGCTGGCTAGACAATTGCTTAACTACATCTCCCATCCCGCCTTGTGGTTTGGGTTCGTCTATCATCTTAAGTCTCTCTTCCTCGAAGAACCTTGCCTTGAGCCGCGGAAGGGCGGCTCGCCATTCCCTGCGTTGCCATTCGGCCACCTCGTACGGTACGCCCACCGAAGAGAACCGCCACCTCTCGACTTTCACGACTACGTCATCCTCAAGACCCGTCACGCGCTTAAGCGGAATCTCAGGGCGGTAATAGCACAGGTCGAAGCCATCTCGGCGGCAAAGTCTCTGGAACTCGACGAAGTCGGTCTCGTTCAACAACAGGTTTTCGCTTTTCATGTGTCCCGATTATACATCCATTAGACGAAATAGGGAACAGGCGTGTGCCGACTAGAAGAGTCTACCCGCGCCCTAGCTTTGCTCGCATGACATCCCATTTTGAAGGCGGCCACACAGGCGTTGCGATAGACTTGAACTTGCTGACGGACAACGAGCCTCGGATATTCCGCGCCTTCGAACCCGGCCTAGTCAGTTCCCGCCGTATGTCCTGCTTTTTGGCCTCGTGTATTTCCAAAGGCTCAAAATCCTCGTCCAACAAGACAAGCATCACCGTGTCCCATTCGGGAGTGACTTTGATACTTGGCACTCGTTGACTTTTCTTCGAGGTCGGCAGGATGCAGCGTGACTTCACCTGTATGCGTCGTCTGTCTTTGGCAACAGCATCGTAACTTGGTTGCCTGGCATCCATGAGGCGTAACTTCATTAGTTTAGCCGCCGTGAACTCCCCGACCTCGCCAGTTATGCCGAGCGGCTTTCCCGTCAATGCCCTGTACCTTTTCGCCACCTTCTTGGCGTCCTCGATGACTTTGTTTAGGGCTATGATGTCAACAGTATCCGGCATGGCTGTCCTCCGTCAGTTATTCCAGTGTACCAATTCTGCCCTCGCATTGGCCGGATGTCAAGGTACGGCTGTCCACCCGCGAGCACAGGAGGCCAGGATTCGCGGCACGGGAGGCGTGGGGCATGCCCGGATGATGCCCCTATTCACCCAAGGCGCAGGAGTACAAACACCTAGGCCATAGGCGCGGGACACCCAGATTCTTGGCATGGGTCACGTGGGGATAGCCTTACCCGTGTCCTCCCTGCCTCCCGCGCGGCCTGACCGCCAGAAAACGGCGTGCCTATGGGCGTTTAACTCGCAAGTTAACGGCTCTAACCCGTAGCTGGTGCGGCTTCGGCCAGGATTGCAGCGGGGTATGCCCCTCCGGACCATGTGCTGCCCATCTTTTTTACGGATTGGCTTCGACGTTCTTTCGGGGGCGTAGCTGGGTTTTCCGTGAAAGGGCGCGGCAGGGAAGGCGTCTGTTACTGACCTGCTACGAAACGGATACTTGTGCTCGTTTTCCCATATATATAAAGAGAATATACTATATAGGCCTTTGTACCCTTATGCCATATGACATTAGACCAGACACACGCCCTGCTTTAGAAGTCATGGCGCGGAGTCCGAAATATCCGTCGAGTCTAGGACGTCATTTTACACGCCGTCGATGGTGGTTCTTGGGCGGCGGTATCCTGTGAACCTTCAGCCTCCCCGTGTTGCCCTTCGGCTTTATCCACAGCTCGTACCCGCCCCTGGGTATGATGTTGGGGGTTCCCGCGAGCAGCCTTATGGCGAGTAGTACCTTTTCAGCTGACTTTTCGCTGGGTTCGTGGACGCCGTTCTCGTAGTTGCACAGGCGGCTGGCCGACATCCCCGCCGCCTCCGCGACCTCCGCCAGCGTGCGGCGCGCCAGCACCCTCTTGACCCTCAACGATTCGCCCGTCATTTCCGACCTAGACATATAATTTTATTATACATCTGGCTTGTGTTTAGTCAAGCCATGTCAGGGCTTCCGAAGGGACAAACGCCAGAGAGGGACAAAAGCCATGCCATAATAAAAGTGTGGCTAGGCGATTAGGCTGTTCTGTTAGGTGTATCCGAAGGGACACGGCACTTCCTTCCAACCATACTATAATAAAAAAGGCGGCTCGGCGCATCCAGGCCAGACCTGGAACGTCCCGAACCCGCAAGGCGAGACCCGGCGTACCGGGCACTGGTCGGCGGCGCTAGGAAGTGGGCTACCGGAACGGGACCCGGAAATGCCATCCGGCCTTGAACTCAAGCGACGCGCCGCTAAAAAGGCGGCCGGATGCAGGGCGATAGGCGGGCGCATGGACGAGGTTCTGAAAGGGAGGACGCTATGGGCGATGACGGAATCGTATACCACACCGGGTTCGGGAACAACCCCGACTTCTTGAGGTACAGGCAGAACCTGCCTACCACCTCTGACCGGATTGTAAGCATGCCCAACGGCGACACTGTCATGATAACGCAGACGGGCAATACGCCTCCCGAAGTCCGTCGGATACCAGCACAAAATACAGTCGAAAAAGGAGAAAAATCGAATGGCATTAGTCAATAGCGACTTCACGGCCGGATTGCTCACCAGCTTCCGCGCCATATTCCAGAACGCCTTCACGGAGGCGGACAAGAAAGCGGCATGGCGCACGCTGTGCCTGCTGACCGAAAGCACCGACGACAAGGAATCATACAACTGGCTGGAAGCCGTCCCCGCTATGAGCGAGTGGAAGGACGTCCGGGTGGTGATGGGCATGTCGGCGAAGGGCTATGAAATCCAGAACAAGAACTACGAAGGCACTTTTGCCGTTGACCGGAACACGCTGGAGGATGACAAGTACTCCCTAATCTCACCCCGCGTTCGCCAACTGGCGGTGCGGTGCGCCAACCACCCGGCCAAGCTGGTGTACCAGCTGCTCAACGCCGGGTCCGGCACGCATACCTTCGACGGCGTCAACTTCTTCGCCACCACCCGCGCCTTCGGCAAGTCCGGCAACATAAATAATATTGCGTCCGGGGCTTACGCCGCCGACGGGGACAAGATACGGGCAGGCATCGCCGCCGCCGTGCAGTTGATGCGGAACTTCAAGGACGACCGGGGCGAATACCTTGAACTCGTACCTGACACCATCGTCTGCAGCGCCACCATGGAAATGCCCATCCGTAACGCCCTGCTTCCGGCGGTGGCCGGGACGGAACGGGCAGAGGCGGAGCTTATAAAGAGCATCATCGTCAGCCCCTATCTGACCAGCGGAGCTACTGCGGGTCATGACTACTACCTGGTGGACACGCAGAACGAACTCAAGCCCATGCTGTTCCAGACGCGGAAAAAGCCTGAACTTGTGGCGCTGGACAAGCCGGATGACCACGATGTTTTCATGCAAAGGCTCATCCATTATGGCGTTGATGGTCGGTACGCCGCCGCGCTCCTCGAACCCCGCTGCGCTGTGATGGTTGACTGCTCCGACTAAACAGAATTGAAGGCGGTTGGAATCATTCACCACCCGCCTATCTTTGGCTCATATGCCCGGTTTTTCGACACGACCGGGCGGTTATCTCCTTTCTTAGGGGGAGGCGGGCGGGACGGGCACTCCCGTCTGCCAAACCCGAAAAGGGAAAAACAAAAGGAGTTAGAAAATGGCATTGACATCGAACAAAGACAGACCAGTCAAAGGCGCGGGGATGCTCCAGTCCTTCCTGGTCGAGGACAGCGTCCACATCTACAAGGGCGCTCTGGTGGTGGGCAACAGCGCGGGATACGCCGAACCCGCGACCAACGCGGTGGGCAAGGTGGTTCTGGGCGTGGCCTACGAGGAAGTAGACAACACCCTTGCGGGTCACAGCCAGGGCGGCAAGTCCGTGCGGGTGTTCAGGGGCGGCACATTCCCCTTCACCACCGCCGACCTGGTTCAATCCGATGTGGGGCTGAAGTGCTACGTGCATGACGACGACACGGTGAACGACGCCGGAACCAGCACCCAGGGGGTGGTGGCCGGAACCGTCATGGAAGTGGTGTCCGCCACAGAGGTCATGGTTGACATCGGATTGGGCGTCATGCAGGGCGCTCTATCCGCCGCCGCCAACGCGGACGCGGGGTAGGACGCAATGACCAAGCACCAAAAGGAAGTGCTAAAACACATCATCCGTGCGATAAAGGGGCAGGTGTTTTCGGAAAAGCCGGAGGCCGCAAACAGACGCCTGTACGGGTGGGTCTTGAAGATGAAGAGCAAGGATGTGCTGCAGGCCGCCGACGCCGTCCTGGCGGAGATGTCGCGGGAAGAGGCGGCCGAGCTGCTGGAACCAAGGCTGTTCCAAAGGCTGTTCGGCTGGCGCGAGGTCAGGGAAACCATAGACCTCATATGCCGCGCGGTTGGGGCGAACCACACGGAACTGGCCGCGCTCCTGAAGGTCAAGAAGATGATGGTGTCGCGGTGGTTCAACGGCAAGACCGTGCCGCCGCCGGACATGCGGCGAAAACTGGAATCGATGCTCGTAACAGTGAGCGTCAGAAAACCTGGCGACATCGCCGGAAAATAGTCGTCCAACGGGCGCGGCCAAAGAAAACGAAGGTCGCGCCCACCTCCTTTGCGGGGAAGTGCCAGGCGGCAGGTCTGGCCCTTCCCCTTTTTTGTATACCTCATGGCCAGCGAGCGCCCGCGCGGGGCACCACGTCAAGAATCAGGGCACTCCGCGCCTCCCGTGAGTGTTATCATACTCTCGTTGAAAACCCCAATAGGAGTGCCGTCCTGGCATATCCCACACAACCCACATCGAGATTCCGGTCCTCCGCTATTGGAGGCTAGGCTTCCCTAGGACTAATCTCCCATCCCCGAAAATCCAGATTCTCGCGATAATACAAGGTGAAGGCGCAAGTCCTCACCGAAGGTGAGGCGGCCGAAGGGAGAATCGGATGGATAAGCATTACGTTTACAGCGCCAGAACCACGGAGCAAGGTCTTGCCCTGCTCAACAAGGCGAAGGGAGAACGCAGTTGGGACGCCTTCATCAACGAGGCCGTTTCGGAGCACTACGGCCTGGACATCGGCGTCATCGCCCTGCCGCCCAGCAGGTTCCTCGCCGACCAGCAGGCGGCCAGGGAGCAGAAGGCCAGGGAGAAGGCGGAGAGGGCAGCAAAGCGGGAGGCCGAGAAGAAGGCCAGGGAAGAGGCGAAGGCAAAGGCGGCGAAGGTTCACAAGGCGGCCAAGAAGGCCTCCGAAAAGGCGTCACCAAATGGCAAGGCCGCAACCGGGCCAGCCCCAAAGGTCGAGAAGCCCAAGGTCAAAGGCGTAGGCGTTACGGGGCAAAGAAAAAGCCCTCGGAAATCTGCCGAAGGCCTTTAGATTCGATTGGTAGCGGGGGTTGGATTCGAACCAACGGCCTCCGGGTTATGAGCCCGACGAGCTACCACTGCTCTACCCCGCGTTGAGACGCAATTTAAAGTATATTCCCTTAATCAATGGGTGTCAAGCGGGGGAGATGAGATCAAAACACCCTCACCCTTCCCTCTCCCTTCAGGGTGAACCCATGGAAGGAGAGGGGAAAAGGCGGGGGACGGATTTCTTCGCGGAGTTTACCCTGAGCGTAGCGTGAGGGCTCGCAATGACAGGGTATTTATTTGGGTTGTTGGGCTGCCGCCTCACGCTTGCGGTGGTCTTCGAGAAAGCGCCGGGCGAACCTGTCGCGCCCCAGGACAAGGTCGGTGGCCAGGACGGCCGGCCTGACCTTGGATGCATCCGAGATTAAAGCGGTGGCGCCGGCGGTAATCACGGCTGATGCCCAGGCAGCGTTGATGATGGGGCGGTCCGGCATGCCGAAGGAGATGTTGCTGGCGCCCATGGTCATATTCACGCCCAGCTCTTCCCGGATGCGCCGGATAGCTTCCAGAACGTCTGCCCCGGACTTGGAATCGGCGCCGATGGCGAATGCCAGCACATCGATAACGATATCCTCGCGGGAAATGCCGAATTTTTCCGCCCTCTCCACGATTTTATGAGCGATGGCGATGCGGCGTTCGGCGTTCTTGGGAATGCCCTCGTCGTCCTGCACCAGGCCGATAACAGCGCAGCCGTACTCTTTCACAAGGGGCAGCATCCTCTTCAGGGAAGCCTCTTCGCCGCTT
>Ga0209777_10001397_pt1 | contig 35087 bp, 31 predicted proteins | sample FrelakmetHBP12HB_FD_187147 | JGI IMG/M metagenome (GOLD analysis project Ga0209777, IMG submission 187147) | Freshwater lake sediment microbial communities from the University of Notre Dame, USA, for methane emissions studies -HBP12 HB (SPAdes)... | ecosystem: Environmental > Aquatic >...
CTTTTGATTTCTTTTCCTGGACCTACTTAGATGTTTCAGTTCGGTCCGTCTCGCCTCAACACCCTATGTATTCAGATGTTGATAAGAGGAAATTACTCCTCCCAGGTTTCCCCATTCGGATTCCTTCGGATCAATGTCCCTTCCGACTCCCCGAAGCTTTTCGCAGGTAGCACGTCCTTCTTCGCCTGTCGATGCCTAGGCATCCTCCAGCAGCCCTTATTAGCTTGACCAAAAATCTTGTTTTGGGCAAGTGCTCAGACCATTTAGAGCTTTCGCTCTCATAGTCTGAACCCTTACTTAAGTAAGCGCTCAAACCATTTCTGATCTGAACTCTTACTTTTTAATTTTCGCCGTTTCAAGCGCCACTTTCAATAAATGAACTATATTTTCGCTTGGTTACTTGCGTAAAAATTCACGCCATTGCTGGCGTAAACAGTTACGATACTTGTTTACCTTAATTTCTTTACTTACTTGAGATTTAAAACTTTCACTTTTAACAGTGCAAACCAAGGGGTGTGCCGCAAAAAAGCTTGCTCAACCATGTTTGAAGAGGCAATAAAGCCTCTCAAACTGTCCTTAAAAGGAGGTGATCCAGCCCCACCTTCCGGTAGGGCTACCTTGTTACGACTTAGTCCCAGTCATCGGCCTCACCTTCGGCGTCTCCCTCCTTACGGTTGGGTTAACGACTTCGGGTAAAACCAACTCCCATGACTTGACGGGCGGTGTGTACAAGACCCGGGAACGTATTCACGGCGATGTAGCTGACTCGCCATTACTAGCAATTCCATCTTCATGGAGTCGAGTTGCAGACTCCAATCTGAACTGGGGCTAGCTTTCAGGATTTGCTCCACCTCGCGGTATTGCTGCCTTCTGTACTAGCCATTGTAACACGTGTGTGGCCCTGGGCATAAAGGCCATGCGGACTTGACGTCATCCTCACCTTCCTCCTGGTTAACCCAGGCAGTCTCGTTAGAGGGCCCGCCATTACGCGTTGGCAACTAACGACAAGGGTTGCGCTCGTTGCGGGACTTAACCCAACACCTCACGGCACGAGCTGACGACAGCCATGCAGCACCTGTGCAACTGTCCCTTGCGGGAAAATGCCATTTCTGGCATCGCCAGTTGCATGTCAAACCCAGGTAAGGTTCTTCGCGTTGCATCGAATTAAACCACATGTTCCACTGCTTGTGCGGGTCCCCGTCAATTCTTTTGAGTTTCACCCTTGCGAGTGTACTCCCCAGGCGGCATACTTATCGCGTTAGCTTCGACACAGTTGGGGTTGAGTCCAACTACGTCAAGTATGCATAGTTTAAGGCAAGGACTACCAGGGTATCTAATCCTGTTTGCTCCCCTTGCTTTCGTGCCTCAGCGTCTGGAGTAGGCTAGAAAACCGCTTTCGCCACAGGTGTTCTTCCACATATCTACGCATTTCACCGCTACACGTGGAATTCCGTTTTCTCCGCCATTCCGCTAGATAGATAGTTTCGCATGCAGCTCCGAGGTTGAGCCTCGGAATTTCACATTCGACTTATCTATCCGCCTACGCACCCTTTACGCCCAGTAATTCCGACTAACGCTTGCACCCTCCGTATTACCGCAGCTGCTGGCACGGAGTTAGCCGGTGCTTCCTTCTCCATTACTCTCAAAATATGGCAGTATTTCCACCATATTCTTGTTCATAGACGACAGAACTTTACGACCCGAAGGCCTTCTTCATTCACACGGCGTCGCTTCGTCAGGCTTTCGCCCATTGCGAAATATTCTCGACTGCTGCCTCCCGTAGGAGTCTGGGCAGTGTCTCAGTCCCAGTGTTGGCGGTCAATCTCTCAATCCGCCTAAGCGTCTTTGCCTTGGTAGGCCATTACCCTACCAACTAGCTGATACTATATGGGCTTCTCTCAAACCGCGAGGCTCCTCTCAGAGTCCCCAACTTTAATAATCGGATGTTTCCACCCGCTATCACATTCGGTATTAGCGATCGTTTCCAACCGTTATCCCCAGGTTCGAGGCAAATAACCCATACCTTACTAACCCTTTCGCCACTAGTGGTGGATTGCTCCACCATTCGTTCGACTTGCATGTCTCATCCACGCCGTCAGCGTTCAGTCTGAACCAAGATCAAATTCTCAGTTATAAAAAAAAATTCTTGAGCAGTCCGCAGATACTGCGGACTTGGGTTCCGATAATTGTCATACCAAAAGTATGATCAATTATATTCACAAGCTTTTTTGCCAGAATCTTTTCAGATTCTTGGCACACCACTCTTCTTCATACTGTCAAATGAACCTACACACCTTGAAGATGTGCTATTCTGAGTTCCAAACTCAGAAAAGTAGCAAAAAACATACCGAGTGAGCGATTTTTAATCAACTCGTTGTTTTGAGCCATTCTGTAGTTGTGCTGTTTTTGAGGATAGAGAAGGATCTTTCTGCCCGATTTATCCGACGCCTCCTCACCCATATCACAGAGGATATAGGCTTCGTCAGCGTAGGGCAACTTGGTCTAGAAATCTCCATCTCCTCCTCTAAAAAATCACAACACAGAATGGCTCTTTTTAAAAAAAGCTGTTACATTATATAGTAGGGATATGTATTTCGCAAGGAATTGGCAAAAAAAGCTATCAAACCCATATGTGAGGGATCTGGCGTGGGCACTTTATTCGGCCAACATCCTCGATCACAGCTGGGACCTCAACCTGATAGAAAAGGGCTTCCCAGGTATCTCAGAAGAAGCTTTTAACTCATTTGAAATGAGCCTCCTTTCCCTAGATAAAAACCCAGAACCGCTCAAAAAACAGCTCTTTGCAACACCCTGCAAAAGGCTTGGAGACTATTTTGAAAGGCTTATCGACTACTTTTTGCGCCATGTAGGAGGCTGTCACAAAATCGAACACTCCCTCATCATGCATGATGGAAGGAGGACTTTAGGGGAATTTGATTTTCTCTTTTTTTCAGAATTATTGAGTCGCGAAATCCAAATTGAGGTCGCTTGCAAATTCTATCTCCTCGAGGACCCTAAAAAAGGTCTAAGTGGGTTTCTAGGGGCAAATCCACAAGACTCACTCGATCAAAAAATCTCCAAGACGGCCCAGCAGCTGGCCCTGTCAAAAAGGCCTCAAGTTAAAACCATGCTCGAACATGAACATCTTCTGCCCATCCAAGCGGCGGCCCTCATGAAAGGCTATCTTTTCTATCCCCTTGCCGACACAGGAGCCATCATTAAAGAAGTGCCTCCAGGAATAAATGAAAACCACCTTTTTGGCTGGTGGGACCATATATCAAGCGCCAACTGGAAAAAGAGACTCGATGGAAAAAAATTTCAAAAACTTCCCAAGCTTGATTGGCTCGCTCCAAGAATTTTAAAAGATGTAGCTGAAACTCCGGCCGAAAACACGCCCTCTCTCATCGCTGTTTACTCAAATGTTGATGGGATGTGGCAGGAAACTGAGCGAGGAATGTTGGTCCATAAAAATTGGCCTCAGAACGGCGCCTGAACTACTTTCCTTGCCGCTGGCTGATCCTTTCTTGCTGCTGCTTTTGCTCACGAAGTTTTCGCTTTTTTCGTTTTTCTGCATCACGCTTTTTTGCGGCTTTCCTGTTGGCATGAGCTTTTTCAATGCGAGCAAGACGCTCTCTTTCTGCCTTTTGGGTCAATTGCTCTTTTTCAGCTCGACGCGTTTCATCCAAGGTCTTTTGCCGGCGCTCGGCTAAAATCACCTCTTCCAAGTCATCGTCAAAACGCTCTTCATTCTGATTTTTTTGAAGCTGGGGAACTTGCGTCTTTTGATTTTGTTGCTTTTGCGATTTGCCTGAATCTGAAAGGGAGCATGAGGCAAAAATGACACTGACAAAACCGCATATTATACACTTTCTCATATCGTCTCCGAGAGGAGTAAAAAATTTATCAGGCTGACAATATTCCTTCAATGGCAAATCTCAGCAATTCATCCTCCCCGTCGTTGCTCTTGTCTTTGCTCCTCAAGTTTTCGCTCTTGTCGCTGTTTCTCAAGACGAGAATCTTCTGCTTTTCTCTCCAGCATCCTCTTTTGAGCGCCCAGTCTTGCTGCTTGCTTTTCTTCACGCTGCTTTTCAAGACGTAAATCTTCAGCCTTTTCTTCCTCTCTTTGTTTTTCAAGGCGTAAATCTTCAGCCTTTTCTTCTTCGCTCTGTTTTTCAAGACGCAGATCTTCTGCCCTTTTTTGCTGAAGCTCGGCATTCTGGTTTTTTGTCTGATTTTGGCTTTCTTGATCTATTTGGAGCTGCTCTACTTGTTTAAGCTGCTCTACTTGTTTAAGCTGCTCTACTTCGGGCTGATTCTGCACCTCTTGCGGGCTCTGTTGATCCTCACTCGGCACCTGCTGAACAAAACCTTGCCCTAAGAGATAGTAGGAGGCAAAAACAAGGCCAAAAAAACTGCCCATCATCAAACACTTTTTCATACTCCCTCCACGAAAAAATTGACACTACCAGCTCCTCAAAAATTCTTCAAAGAAAAGCTGCAGCTGATATACTTCTAAGAATGAGCCAGATTTTAGACTCTTTTCAGTTTCGAAAAAAGCTGATCTTTTTTTTGTTTATTGCACTCTTTTTCACCCGCGTCGTCTATTATCATATGGCTGACGGCTTTAGTCTGAGCCGCATCGCCTGCGTTCCGCCAAAAGAAGGAAATGAGCTGCCCGCGCCGACATGCATGGAGTTGCAAGAGCTCAAAGAAATCTGCTCAAATCACTTTTCCTACCTTGGAAAAGGGTTTCAAGCCTATGTCTTTGTAAGTGGTGACAAAAAGTACGTTTTAAAACTGTTTAAGTACTACCACATCAGACCCGTTTCATGGCTCAAAAATATCCCGCTGCCTCCGCCTATTGCCACCATTGTAAAAGAGCAGCTTGACCACCGGCAAAGTCGATGCAATCTGACCCTTCAAAGCTATAAAATAACCCACGATCTCATTCCAGAAGAGTGTGCTCTCGTCTATCTTCAGATCTCACCGACTGCCTCATTTCACCAAAATGTCACCATCACAGATCGAATTGGAAGAACCTATACGCTTGATCTTGCAAATTATGGCTTCATGATACAGCGTAGAGCCGATCTTATTTATCCTGCCATTGAATCTTGGATCGAAAAAAACAAACTCGATGAAGCAAAAAAATTTATCCATTCTCTCATCACTCTTTTAGTGAAAAGAAACCTAAAAGGTGTTCAAGATCAAGATCCTGACCTTCATAAAAATGCGGGGATTGTGGCAGGAAAGCCAGCCTTTATCGATGTGGGGAGCTTTCATATGCATGAGGCGGCAAAACGACCTCGTAGCTATATCAACGACCTTAAGAAAGTAACTTTTCATTTGCATGAATGGCTGATGGCAAAATCTCCAGAATTGGCCCAGTATCTTCAAGGTGAAATTTCAGGTCTGCCTCGGACGAATGATCAAGAAATTTGCGTCGTAAGTCAGAATGCCGAGTAACATCGAGCAGATGACGCGTTCAATTCCAACCTCATATTTTCTGGTCGGAGAAAAGGGATTCAACTGAGCAGGATCGGCGATCAGCACGTTTTTCGTGGCACGATGATAGCCACATAAAACAACAAAATGGCCTGCAGTCTCGCCTTGCACATCATTATATTCTGCTTGTGGCTCTGATACCTCTCGAGCACTTCGATAAAGATAGGTCGAGCTCAATCCAGTCAAAATTGGAATTTTTTGATTCAGATATTTTCGGATCAGTTCTCGAGAAAAATCCTCAAAGCGAACCTTGCCTCCAAGGCGCAAAAAATCCATCACGGCGTTGCTTGCACGGACAAGTTTTGGATCTTTTTTATAGAGAAGTTGCTGCTCAAGCTTTTGGTAAAGGTCGACATTTCCTGCAAACCAGGTTGGATCAAAGAGCTGCAAACTGCAGGTATAAAGAAGGGCATCGTAGCCACGCTGCAGGGCATGGCAGCCAAGCCACACTGCCAAAGTTCCACCATCTTCGAATTGATGCACCTCGCGTACGACCTGCTCAAGCGAGATAAGGTCTTTATAGTAGCGATAGACGGCATAAAGACAGGTAGGGCCACATGTAGTCTCATTAGGCTGAGCTGCAATGTCAAAATCTATTGGAGGAATATCTAAAGGGACTTCTTTAGAAGGGACTACCATACACCTGCCTTAAACCTTCAGTCAATACCTCATAAAAGTCTTTTATAGCTAGCCCCTGATTGATCTCGATTTCAATTCCAAGATAATGCTCGGCATCAAAAATCTGGCGAAAATAGCTTGTAAGGCCATCTGAGGCACCTTTATAAGGATAGTTCAGGCGCACTATAATTTTAGAATTTTTCTTCAAAAAAGAAGCCATTTTTTTGCAAAAAACCATTTCTTGCGGCCGTTTTGGATCATACAAAAGGCCAATATCACATACACGCACCACTCCATCGAGTGAGGGTGTAAAGGAATGGATAGCAAGATGCAGAACAGTTTTTCCATTATTGACGTGACCGACGATTGTATCTTCAATCTCGTTTCGATAGGGCCGATAGTAGCTTGCGACAATCTGTTGCTTTTCTTTTCTAGAAATTTTTTTTGTCCAAGAAGAAAAGAGGTTTTTACTGCCAAGTGAGCGATTGAGGTCAATAACAAGTCGGCAAATGGGGCCAGAGAAAAAAGGGACTTTCAGCTCAGCTGCAAGCCTTTTTGCGATTTTTTTCGCTCCCAGATCATAGGCTCGATGGGTTTTTAAGATTGTGGCAGGAATAAGAGACTGATAGTCCTTTGGAACAAAATTGCTAGCATGCTCGCAGCTAACTAGTACAGCAGGGTTTGCCATCTATACATACCGGCTTACGTTTTTTTCGCATTTTCATCCCAATCGGAGTCAGCCATCTGTCTACTCCTAACATGTAAACTCAGGCTTGTCATGTTACACAACATGGCGGCGGCTCTCCTCCTTGCAGCACTTCGCCTCGTTGGGCCAAAATGCAAAAAAATTTAAGCCGCTATGTTAAGAACATCTCTCCCTCTTTTAAGCAGACCGCTAACTTTTCAAAGATAACTCTCAGGTTTTGCGCCGTCGGTTCCTTTTTCCACGCTCTCAAGATTCGGCTGGCAAGCGTTCCATCGCGTAAAATAATCTCTAAAGGGATACTTTCTTTTTGCTGAAGATATTCTTGCAGAAGGTAGCACCAAACCTTTTTGGCCGTCATTGGCTTTGAAAGACCAAAGACTTCCAGGAAGGCTCTATTTTCGATGATGGTATCTTCGGCAGTGGCAATAGTATGAAGAAATGAGGCTGTGAGTATTTCCTGAGGAAAATTTTTGTGCTTTTCAAAGTCAGACCACTTGCTTTCGATGATGTTTTTTAACACCCAGAAAATAGCCTCAGCAATAGCAATATCTGCTTGAGGGCACTCCTGAATATCCAAAACTCGAATTTCGATAGCATTTCGATCGAAGCGGGCAATGGCGCCTCGAGAATTGAGCCACTCAAACTGTAAAATCTTATCAGGATCAAAAGGAGCAATATCGCGATAAATTGGCTCTAAAATCCTCTTTTCGTAATCGCTTTTGGAAACAACCACTTCAGGAATAATTTTGCCCCCAATCGTGGGAACCTTTTTCTGGTTAAACCGGTAGACATCAAGCCTTTTGTCAAGCATCCCCGTCGCACGGCCTTCCATGATCGGAGAGGAGGCGGCAAGAGCAGGCAAAAGTGGTAAAATGAGCCTGATAGCAGAGTGGAGGCGATAAAATTCATCATCTCCCCAGAAGGGTAGGTTCACATGCATGCTCTGAAGGTTCGCCCAACCGTGGCCCCTGCAATCGAAAATTCTGTGGTAGGCCTCGTAAATGGGATTATATTCATGCTCCCATAATTTCATCTCACGATAGGGATCCATCCAAGGGTGGCAGGCCGTGGGCAATAACTTGGCCTCAAAGGGCTCTAAAAGCTTATTGATGCGCTGAATGTGTCTATGAAATTCTGCACCCAAATTTTCAAAGCTTTTTTCAGGTTGTGTCGTCTTGAGCTCAACGACGTGGAGGGCCAGCTCATTGGAATAACTAATGGCTCCACACTCTACTTCAGTGACATAATCGCCTGCAATCTGGTAGATCAATTTATCTGTGATGGGCTTCACGTCCGAAGTTTTGCTATCGACGATCATGTACTCAAGTTCAATACCAACTGCATCAAATAGGTGGCGCTCACACGCCTTTAACTCTTGTTCATTTTGAACGACCATAACCATTCTTAATGTGTTCAACGCGGCTTAAAATGCCGCCCATGATTTTATAATAAAGCTCATCTTCTAAAACCTGGTCTTCAACACCAGCGTCAATGCTTGGATTGTCATTGATTTCAATGACGTAGCAGGCATGTGGTGTCTCTTTAATATCGACACCATAAAGACCGTTGCCGATCAGATTAGCTGCCCTCAAAGCTGTTCTTACAACCTTTTTTGGGGCCATCGAAACAGGCAGAGTTTCATGCTTGCCACAATACATCTTCCCATCGTTAGAGCGTTCGAAAATTTGCCAGTGCTTGCGAGCCATGAAGTACTTACAGACAAAGAGTGGTTTTTGATCAAAGATCGTCACACGCCAGTCAAAAGAGGTTGGGATATACTCCTGGGCTATGAGAAGGTCTGATTTTTCTAAAAGATCGGGGACTATCTCGAAAAGCTGCGTTTCATTGTCCACCCGAACTACCCCATTTGAAAATGAGCCGTCAGGCAGTTTTAAAACACATGGGAAGCCCATCTGACGTCCTACTTGATCAACGTTGTCGGAGTGCAAAATAAGGGTTTTTGGAGCCATGATGTGGTGGCGCTCGAGCACTTCGGCAAGATAAACTTTGTTCGTACAGCGCAATATCGACTCCGGATCATCGATGACGGCCAAACCCTCGGCAGTAGCTCGTCTGGCAAAACGATAGGTGTGGTGGTTGACGGACGTTGTCTCACGAATAAAAAGAGCATCAAATTCTGCAATACGAGAATAATCCTCTTTAGAAATAACCTCAGGGCTGAATCCAACACCCTCTGCTGCCTTTAAAAACTTCTGTACAGCCTTTTCATTCGAGGGACTTGTAATATCTTCTGGATTATATAAGATCGCCAGGTCATAGCCTAAATTGATCTTCTTTTTGAGATTACCCCGTTTTTTCGTGAGATATTCTTTTGCAACCTCAACGACAAATTCATGATGATGCTCTGGGATCTCACTCGATAAAAGCGGACTGATATTTTGGAGCTGCCAGCCATCTTCATTTTTAACAAACTGAGCCAAAAGAAGTGGTGCCTGAAACTGGCCAAAGAGCTTTTGTGAAAGGCGATTGTGACATTTTGAGACATTCTGACCAAAGTAAATACTCAAGGTGAATTTATCTCCCTGAATATGCTGCAGGCTTGCTGCAATAATATCTTCGAGCTCGCTCGACACGTGGCGTGTAATGGTAGGAGACTTTAAGTCTTGAATGGTCTGCACAGAGGGAAGCGGCTTGTGGCCACGCGCTTGAGCAAGAAGCGAAACATAATATCCAGTTGACTGATATTTATACGAACGACAAAGGTTAAAAACCTTGGCATTGCGCTGTGAACTATATTCAGAGTTGGTGAGATATGACTTAGCAGAAACGACCTCTACTCCAGGGATATCGAGCTGCCAACTCTGTGGATTATTGACCACAAAATAGATCTTCATAGCGTCCTTATCTTATCCATAACCGGCCCATCTGTCAAAGGTAAGCTTGCCTTTTTATTCAAAAATTTGCTATATGGCAAATAAATATATGAAAGCATACAAAATTCTTTTTTTCTTAGCACCATTTCTCTATTTTTCCCATCTGGAAAGTCAAATTATTCATGCATTCATGGTAGGCGATACCGTCTCTCAGATCAAGGAAGCCTCTTACAATGACCTGAAACATGTCAAAAAAGAGCTTTCTGAAATCTCTGAAGCTACAAATCTGCCTGTCCACTACATTCCTCTCATTGGAACGAAAGCTACCTCTCGCCATCTCATCAGCTGGATAAGAAACACAGACTCAACATCAGATGACATACTCTTTTTTTACTACACTGGCCATGGAGTCCACCCAGATAATTTAAAGACCATATGGCCCTGTTTTTTCCTTCCAGTCAAAGATGAGGTCCTCGATAGCTCCCTCGTTATGAAAGAACTTTTAAAAAGGCCCCATCAGCTCTGTATTTTCCTTGCCGACTGCTGTAACACCTACGTCAACTCCCGCACATCAAACTACGATTTCCTTCTCGATCCAGAACCCCAAAGAAGCTTTGCTATGAACTCATCCAAAAAATCCTATAACAAACTCTTCTTAAGCCAAAAAGGCTATATCATAGCCACGGGGGCAAAACCTGGAAAACGCTCCTGGTGCACTCCTCAAGGCTCTATTTTTACAAATGCCTTTCTTGCTTGTCTCAAAAACGAGGTCTCAGCTTCAAACCCAGATTGGACGCGTCTCCTTCGAAAAGCAAAGAAACAGTGCAAAAATTTTCAAAAGCCTCAATCGAAAGTCTACGTAAAGTCTAAATAATATTATCCATATTATCTTAAAGAATATTTAAAAAAAAGAAAAAAACGAATTTTAACTTTACTATTTTTCTCCACATTCTTATCTTTCAGTTGACATTTGGAGCCCTGCATGAAAAAACTACTCTTTTTCTTCATTGCCCTATTAGCGTTACATCAACCATTTCCCGTTTTGGCAAAAACTGCACACCTTCCCATGAAAAAATGGGTCAAGATTGCCCGACTAAAAGGCCACACTCTTTCTTTTTGTCCCGCAAAAATTTCACTCATCCCACAAAAAGAGCTGCCAGATTTTTCTCGTCACACTCTGAAAGAAATTTTGGAAGACTCCAACTCTTTAGTCTTAGATGATGGAGCCTGTTTTTCAATCCACCCCACCGATTTTCCAGCCCTTCTCAAATGGAAAAGCGATACCAAAGTGCGCATCACGCCCAACACAAGTTGGTTTTCCTCCTACAACTACCTTATTACAAATACAGAGACTTCCTTCCCAATCCGCGCCAATGTTGCCCAACCTACAAAAGAGCTCCATCCCGAAAGAAAAATCTTGGCCCTTTTTCGTGCCAGCTACCTCCTCGTCACAGATGATGGATTCCTCTTTGGCATCAAACTAGAGGCAAAGCACCACTGGAGCTGGAATCCAAAAGAGACTGTTATCATCGGCGATGCTTCTGACGAAACAGATGAATGGAACAAGATCCTCATCAATCCCCTTCGCAATGAATATGTCCTTGCTCGAGCTATCACGGCAGATCTTGACGTAAGTATATTAGCTGATAAAAAATGAGACTCTTATGATAAAAAAAGTCCTCTTTTTCTTTCTTATTTGCGCCTGCAGCATCTTGGGGGCAGAAAAGCACTCACTCCCCCAAAAAGACTTGCGCCACACAATGGCCTTTGCATGGCCTCGACTCAACTTTTCTCGAGTAGAAAAGCTGGATGATCTCTCCCACCACACTATCGTAGCCTACATTCGACAAGACACAAGTGTTGAACTTGAGACGGGAGCCCAATTTATCGTTAATCCTGCAGATTTTGCACGTGTTATCAACTGGCGAAAAGAGGCTCCAATAAAGATTGTCAATGATGAATCTATTTTCGATTCATACAACTATCTCCTCATCAATGAAGAAAATCAGCAATATGCACTTTGCAACGCTGGAAAGTTGCCTAAAAAAGGATATCCCCAAACAAGAAAAATTTTAGCTATCCAGCCAGAAAATCGCTTCCTTATTCTTGATGATGGCACAGTTTATATTGTGCCGGTCGATTGGAAAACTTCCGTAAGCTATGTAATGAGCTATACAGGTGTTAATCATACAGCGCAATATACCCCAGTTTACCGCACGGAAACCCTGCCTTCTGAGATTCGCTCATGGCGTGCAGGCGATTTGGTCTTTTTTGGCACAAACAACACATCTGACCGTTTTTCTGACACCTACCACCAGATCTTGATTAATTGTTGCCGTGGCCAATATGCACGGGTAAAACCACTTTCAATAAAAACAAAATAACGCATATGAAAAAAATCATTCTTATATCTGCTCTCACAGCCGCCACGATGGCCATTTTTCCTTTAATTGGGGGAGCGAGTCTTTTCTCCATGCAAGAGAAAAAAGATTTTTTTCTCAAAGCAGAAATTTCCTTTCAAAACCCCATCGTCTTTTCAACTGAAAAAACAATCCGCTCTATTTCCCCTGGTGATCGCATGGTGGAGCTTGATGATGGAACTAAACTCTTCGTGCGGCCATCTGACATGGCAGTTCTGAAAACATGGCAACAAGGCACCCAGCTCCATCTGCAACAAAACGACCTATGGGGCGCTCTCTTTTCCTCCTATCAGTTACTCCTTGTCAACAGCGTGACAAAGCAATGGGTGAAGGCCAATCTTCCAAAACCCCCTTTTGATCCATCTCACACGCCCTGCACAATTCAATATATCCTTGACGGGCGAGGGCTAATTTTCTTGAGTGATGGTACAATCCTCACCTTTTCTGAATCTGCAAGCTCGTGGGAAATAGGAGACGAAATCCTGCTAGGGTCAAATTGTAAAGACCATTGGCTCGACTCATACCGAGATGTCCTCCTCATCAATGCTACAAAAAAAGAGAGTATTCCCGCCTCATTTTGCAACCTCGATGTCGATAGTGAGTTACTAGGGCAAAACCACTAAATTTACCCTCTTTTTATCACATCTTTGTCAATTCTTAACAAAGGCACGCTACGGTCACTTCTGTTTTATGCAAAAGAAGGCTGTATGACTAAGCTTAAGTTTCTTGGTGTGGTTCTCTCCTCCCTAATAGTACTCTCCTTCTGCCCGACTTCGCTTTCATCAAGCTCAAACGACCTAAGTTTACGCAGCAAGATCACTCATCCAATCACAAAAAAACTAAAAGAAAAATTAAAAAAAGAGCGGGCGAAAAAAGCAAAAAAGGCTGAGGAATTCTTCAAAAAACACAACAAGCTGAGACGCTCAAGCCTTGCCTTAACCTTTACACCACTTTCTCCTCTTTCTCTCCTGGAAACCTCATTACATTCAATTAGCGGCGTCTTTCCAAAAGACAACAGCCTCGAAATTGAAAATAGTTCCGGCTTTTCAATGAACTCAGCTGACATGGCCATAGCATCAAAATGGCAGACGAATGCTATCATAAAAATTACCCCAAACCATTCTTGGTTTTCCTCCTATGAGTATTGTATCACGAACGTGCAAACCAAAGAAATTGTGCAAGTAAATTTAACAAGAGGACCTCTTGAAAATAGTCCCTATAACAAGAGGATCGTCGATATTAATATCAATTCGGGACTTGTCCTATTAGACAATGGCAGTTACTACCAAGTGTCCAATTCTGTAGCAGAACAAGAAGCTATCAGTAAATGGGAAATCGGCGATGTCATCATCATCGGAGATAATGACAGCTGGTTTTCATTTGGATACTCTAGCATTTTGATCAACATCGCAGCGGCACACTATGTTACTGCCTGTCATATTGATGAATAATTTATATTTTCCCTGCGGGAAGGGCTCTTACGAGCCCTTCCTTATAATAGAGAGCAAAACCAAAGAGGAGATAAATAGATGGTGAGTATAACCCAAATCGCTACAAACCCAACTGATGCCTTGCCAATCACACCACAAAAAGGAAATGATACCACCATAGCAGCTCTTCTCCTTTTAGCCCTTAAAGTCACGACAGTTGCTACCATGTTTATTTCCTTTGTCTGTGTCGTGGCGACAGGATCAGCACTAGCTCTGGCCTCAACGATCACGAGCAGTGTTATCACCTTTGTCTTAGTGGCCAAAAATTTCGAAAAAAAAGAGGGAGAAAAAGAGCCTTCAAAACTGCTTGCCAAGCCATCTCTCTTTCGTGCCCCATCCTCCTGCCCAAACCTTCGCTGCTCTCATTCCATTGTGAATCTGAACCAAACAATCGCTCAAACTCCACTTCGCCCAGCAACATCTGCTATGCTACTCAGGTCAACTTCTCTCAATACCATGACCAGCACAACGCCAGAATTACTCTCTCAATATTTTAACTCAGTATCTTCCCTATCCATCGCTACGGCACACTCAAGCCAAAGCCAAGAGCTTATGACGACAAGCAACTTGAACACCCAAAGTTGTCCTTCAACCATGTCTTCTGTGGTTGGCTCCAGTGCCTCCCCACTGCCAATTCTTAAAAAAGCACCCACTTGTGACCGCTCCGATTCACTTCCCTATATCGACACAAGTAGTAGCACCACCTCCATCTCAAAAGAAATTGATAACCTTCACATGTTTGCTAAACATACACCTCAAATGGTCCTAGTCTCATGAATTCAGAATCTTCTTTTTATTCCGCAACAGCATCCCACGTCTTATCCCACACATTCCCACTTTCCTCTATGGCCATTGTCACGACAGAAATCGCCCACCATGTGCCCATCGGCCGCCACACTGGCAGCACGATGAACTCAATGACTCTTTCGGGTACAGCACAAACAATAGCCTCCATTTTCGCTACAACAGTTCCACCAAGACGAGTTGAGCTTGGTGCACGGCAAACAACTCCCCTCATAATTACTTCTGCGTCTGTAAATTCACAACTTCATAGTGCAACAACCAGTTCTAGTTCGACCAGCTGGTGGTAGCTTTAAAAATTTATCCTCCCTTTATCAAAGATTTGCAAAGCAAGCAGAGTTTGGCTTTCGTCCACTCTAAAAATATAAGGAGGATTTTATGGTGTCCCTGAACACAATTTTTACAGAATTTAAATGCCCTAAAGAGGCAGCTCTTGAAGACGACCCTTTTATTGGTATTTTGTCAACTGGCATGCCATTTTTAGGCGAATTGAATGAGCGCATGGTGAGCTTTATTTTCGATCTGTTCAAAGGAAATACACAAGAAGTGTGCGAAAAAACAAAAGAGGCACTTCATGAGATACAAAACTCTCTCAAAGAACAAAAAAATATCGAAATTCTGGATATCGTTCTTTCTCCAGAAAAAAGTGAATTGCCTCAATTAGAAGACAATCACTTTTCTGCTTTCGTTCTCTTTTTGTGGGAATTAAAAATGGCAAAAGAGCCTCTGAAAGACCTTCTCGAAACGTGTGGCATTTTTGGAGATCCTCAAACGGTCGACACCATTTTGCAATTTGGACATACTATCGCCACCTCTCTTCGTGAAAAAAACTCCTCTTTCCTGACACAGATCGAATCTTTCATAACTTCCTTAGAAAAAGCCGGAGAACTTCGTGATACATATCTCCAGTTCATCGAGCAAGCTATGGCTACAATCGAATGCGGAAAATCAAGTGGGGAAATGGTGAAAAAAGAATTAAAGGCACGGCCTGCAGTAGATACCAATCAGATGGAAGAAAATGTCCTTTTTTCTCTCAACTGCTATCTTTTGCAAAAGCCACAGCCGCCCCATCAGCATGATGCGCCCAAACAAGGCCCTGTTTCCACCCGAGAGCGAATTGCAAAATTAATAAAACTCTTCGAAAACCCCAAAAAGCTCGATTCCGATTTTCGCTTGCTGATACAGGATATCTCTGATCCAGAACAATATGAAAAAGCTCTCAACGCTTTTCCCTTCCCTGGAAAAGAATATAAAAAAGAGGGACTGCCAAAAAACCCTCTCTTGCGCGCCTGTGTCGATAGTGCTTGGATCGCCATCCCCATTCTGAAAAAACTCCCCATTACCAAGGTTCCCAAGGAAGGAGCTAAGCTTTCTCACCACATAGCCCAAGTGAATATTATGAGGAAAAGTCCCGCCGAGTCTCTCTTTTCCCAAGGAACGACAGCTTTCGTTGCTTCAGTCTTCTTCCACGCAATGAAAGAACCGGATGGGACCAAAGCAGTCGCAACTGCATTACGGCAGTTCAACAAAATATGGGGCATGGGACAAGAGGCTGCCGACATCGGGAAAGCATTGCTTGAAAAAGCAAAAGTCTTGCCGGTTCCAAAAGAGCAAACCCTGGCCACTTCCACAAAATAAAAACGCTAAAAGCAGCGAGCCATAGTGACAAAAATTCTTTCTGTTTTGTAGAGTCAAGACTTATTCAAAAACAGGAGAATAACTATGGCTCGTCTTCGTCCAGTCAAAAAAGAAGAGGCTCCAGCAGTACTACAACCAATTTATGAACAGCTCGGAAAAGGGCGCGGCGGCTCTCCTATAAACATCTTTCAACTCATGGCAAACTCGCCAACCACACTTCAAGCTTTTGTTCAGCTTCTCTCCATGAGCAACAAAACCCTCTCTCCTGCTATTCTTGAGCGCATTTCACTCCTCACAGCACAGCAAAATGGCTGTAACTACTGTCTTGCAGCCCATTCGCTTTTGGCTAAAAATGTCGCCAACTTAAGTGATGCTGAGATAAAACAGGCAAGACAAGCCCTTGCAGATGAGCCAAAAACTCAAAAGTTGTTACAATTTGTTAAAGCTGTTGTATCAAAGCAGGGTAAAATCAGTGACGAGGATTTTGCAGCTCTGAAAGACGCAGGAGTCAGCGACAAAGAAATCTGCGACCTGATTTTGGCAATCGTGGTCAACATCTTTACAAACTACTTCAATAACTGCTGCAAGACAGATTTAGATTTTCCACCGGCGCTTCCGCTTTAATCAAGGCTTTTACTATCGAGCGCAAGGCCCATTGAGTGCATTCCTGAGTCGACAAAAAGAGTCTCTCCAGTAATAGCACGAGCAAGTGGCGAAAGTAAAAATGCTGCCGTGTGGCCCACATCTTGTGGCTGAATCGATCGGGCAAGCGGGGCATTGGCTTCAGTGTAGGCAACCATCTGGTCGACGAAGCCAATGGCTTTTGCGGCACGTGATCCCCAAACGCCCGCAGAGATAGCATTAACACGAATCCCATATTGGCGTCCTGCCTCATAGGCCAGAGTCCTCACATCGCTTTCGAGAGCAGCTTTTGCCGAACTCATACCACCACCATAGCCTGGAATTGTGGCTTGAGATGCAATATAGGTAAGAGTCAGCGCGGCGCCATCTTGTGGCATAATTGGAACAAAGTATTTCAACAGTGAAACAAAAGAATAGGTCGAAGCACTGATGGCATCGAGATAGCCCTGTCGAGAGGTCTGAAGAAGTCCTTTTTGGATCTCTTTGGCATTGGCAAGACTGTGGACCAGAATATCGAGCGAGGTAAAATCTTTGTGAAGCTGGGAAACCACTTCAGAAATGGTGTAGCCTGAAAGCTCTTTGTAGCGCTTATTTTCTTGAATTTCTGCAGGCACATCTGCAGGAATGTCGAAAACCGCATCAAGAGGATAGATTTTAGCGATTTCAAAAAGTGAGCCGTCAGGAGTGCGTCGCGCTTCATCGAGTTTGCCACTCTCAAGCAACCCTGTGAAAATCTTGTACATTGGAGGCCAGGTGCCGACACAAACGGTAGCACCTGCTTGCCAAAGAGCTTTGGCGCAGGCCCAGCCAAATCCCCTTTCATCGCCGACGCCGGCAACAAAAGCAACTTTTCCTTTGAGATCTATCTGCAACATGGTTTTCTCCAGAAAAGAAGAAAGTGTACCACGCTAGCGTTTTTCTCGGTAGACGCGGTATGCCGTGTAAGCCCGATTTTCTGCCACTGCCAAAAGCATACTTCGCTCTAAAACGTCAGGAGTCGATAGCGTGATCGTGCTGTAACGGCTATCCTGCCATAAGGCGAGGGATCTGCCAAAAAGCGTGACAGAACTAGGAACATTCATCGTAATTTCATGATCAAGATCAAGGCCTGCCATAGAAGAGATTTTGGCAATAAAACTGGTGCATTGATTCTCTGTTAGGCTGTAGCGAGAAAAGGCGTATTGATTTTGCTGAATAAACTTCCAAATCAGCTGAAATTGCTCTTGGCTAATGGGCAAGAAAATAGCAAAGGTTGGGCTGTGGCCTCCGCTCCCCTCTTCAAAATAGCCATCATCTCGAGCGGTAAAGAGATAGCGAATTGGATTGGGCTCGACACCTTGTGCCAATAACACTTGGTCGAGATATTTTGGCACATCGGCCCCAATCTCGCCGGAATGGCCTCCAACAATTGAGACAGGTCGCCCATCAATCAGCCCAACAAGGCGAATCCAGCCATGACCAAAGGTGCGATCTTCGGCTCCATCTGGATGAAATCGAATCGACTCAATCAGGGTCTCGCAATTTGTGTAATCAAGATGCTTGGCATCGACAAAAACAGTCAGAGAATAGTCTGTTTTAGGAAGGGGTTTTTCCTGAGCAATAAGGGCTCGTCTCAATTCAAGATGACTATATTGGGAAATATAAGAATCATTAAAAGGAGCTCGACTGCAGGCTGTGAGGGCAAATAATAGAACAAGACTACGCCACATCTTTGGCCTCAAACGAGATCGAAAGGCGCGTCTTTCCTGCCCCCTTTACATGTCGTAGAAAAAGATGTTTGGCATAGGTAGCATACTTTTCTTTGACAGTCTCTTGAGGGCGATTCGTGTATTCAATATGGCCGAAAAAGACACCTTCCCCTGTCAGCTTTTGAAATGAAAAAGAAAAGCTTGCTTTTTCTTGATGAATGCAAATGGGATCTTTTTCGTTAAATATCGTTGCTTTTTGCCCTTTGACAGTAATGGAGGTTTCTTTTGCATTGGCAACGAAGATATCAAAACCACACACCTCTTCCTGTTCATCTTTCGGTTCGACTTCCAATTCAAGCTTTGCAGAAGAAGAAGTGCAATCTGCCGCAATGAGCGTCGTATTCGAGGGAAAATACCACTCAATGACATCATTTGCTGTCATGAAACAAATGGGCTGGCAGCTTTTCATACTATCGGGATCTATCGGCACTGTAAGCCCCCAATTTTTCCCTTTAAAAATTTTCCATTTGGGACAGGAAAACTCTGTTTTCGGCTCAAAAGTGGTCATAGAAACTGGAATGAGGGCATTTTTGACAAGATCGATCGAGTTTCGTTGCAACTCTCTCAGTTGAGTGCCCGAAAGGTAGTTCAGAAAGCAATCATAATATGTTGGTCTAGGACTGCCTTCAAAAAATTCAACATCATAGGATGGGCCTACATAACATCCGAGGCTTGGATGCCAGGTTATCTCCAGCAAATCTTTCAGTGAATCTGGAATCTCTTGGTCTGCCTGGCAGCTATAGATCAAACTATGAGACAGATTAATTGGAGAAAGATTGGTCATTGTGGGCTGCTTGCGTCCAAGACGAAAAAGGACCCATGGAGGAACTTGCTCTTTTTGCTCCACGACCCTATCTGCATAGGCTGTTGCTGCTGCTATAGCCTCTTTGAGTTTACCACCAAGAAAATCAGGCAATGAGGAAAAAAACTTACTTACAATCCAGTTCAAGGGCGCCAGTGCTTTGATGGCACAATAGGGGTCTGAAAGAAAGGGAAATTCATGAAGATAGCAAGGAAAATTGCCCCGAGAGGAGCTGTCAGGATTTAGGTTTTGATATGAAAGAAGTTTTATTAATAAATTTCGGGCTTCAGATATGTTATCGGACTCTTTTGTACGAAAAAGGGCAAGACAAAACAAAAGATTTTCATAAAAAGGAATAGCAGGACTTTGCTGCCCCCTGCCTTGCACGAGGGAGGCAGGATGCAAAAATCCAGTTTCAGGAGATTGTAACTTGCGCAAAATGGTGCAGGTTTCATCGATAAGCTGCTTGAAGTCAGTAAGCCTTTTTGGCATTGGATCTTGAAAAACCATGACGATGCAAGGCTCCTTTAGTTTTTTTCTGCTGAGACAAGGGGTAAAAGTGCTTCTTTTAATGATTGGAGAAGCTGTCCTTTTGCTACGACCTGTTTGGCGACAGAAGAAAGCTCTGTGGGGGCTCCTTCGATGCACATTGGATGATCGGCGATTTCAAGCATAGAAATGTCGTTTCGATCATCTCCACAAGCGACAACATAGCCGTCGGGGCAAAATTGCTCTTTAAAATATTTTAGGGCCCCTCCCTTCGAAGTGCCCTCTGGCTGCACCTGAACTATGTAGGAGCGTGGAAAAATACAATCTTTCATCACCTCGACACGATAGGGGAAATTGCGCAGGAAAAAGTCAGCAAGTCCAAAAGCACGCTCTTCTTCTTCCATAAAATGGAGGCATGAAAATGAACCTTGGGGAAGCTGGTGCATACTATCAAACGATTCCACATCTTCTTTAAACACATCGAATCTCTTTTTAAGAAGGGGGTGTTTACTTTCGTGAAAAAAAGAGGGGCAATAAAAGATTTTTTCTCCCATCTCTATACTTCCACACAAAAGTGGCCCTGTTTTGAAAGGCCCCTCAAATGAGGCTTGGAGTAGTTTTAAAATTTCCTCTCTTTCAAAGTGCTTTTTAAAGACAACTCTTCTACTTGGCATTTCTACAATAGAGGTACCGTTGGAAGGGGCTAAAAAATAAGGAACTTGGAATGGCTGGAGGAGATGATAAGCAGAAGAGACCGATCGACCAGTTAGAAAAAAAAGATGAAGGTTGTCCGACTTCAAAGATGATAAAAAATGGATTAACTTCTTGGATATAAAGCGGCGATTGGGGCTGACGGTTCCGTCAAGATCAAGGGCAATAATGAGTGGTTTCATGGTAAATATGATACAACCATATCCAAAAAAAGTATAGTTCCCTACAATAGTTTGTTTTCAGTTTGAGGCACTATGAAAACTCTTTTTTCACTTCTTTGTTTTTCCTTTGTTGCTGTTGCGGCTCCACTTGTTGCTGAAATAAAACCTCCTCCTCCAAGTGAGGAATTGTGGCAAGAAGAGGCAAAAAAAGAGGCTTTGCAGGAAAACAACTTCGGAAGGCTCTTTATGCGCATGATGATCTTGCTTGGAATCACCATTGTTTTACTCGTCGGCGGCTCTTGGGCCTCAAAAAAGCTCATGCAAACAAGACTCCTTGAAAGCAACAAGACATCCCAAATTCAAATTCTTGAAAAAAGAGTCCTTTCAAACAAGTCTCAGCTTCTTTTGGTTCAAGTAGACGAAACAAAACTGCTTATAGCCGAGTCTCCAAGTGGGATATCCGTTTTAAAAGAAATTCAAAATGTCGTATAATTTCGCATTTATGAAATATTTCCTATTTGCCATCACACTTTTTATCACGACATCTTGCTGGCGCATGCCTCAAGAGGGAGAGGCCAGCGTTCTTCCAAACACCAATAATCCTTCAATCCACCACCATCCAGAATCGGCGCTGCCAGGATTTGCGTACTAAATTTAACAACGAGGGAATCGATGACTAAAGCCACCCAAAATGAGTTGCTCGAACAACTCAAAGGCATGAAATTAGAGCCCAAAATTCAAGAAGAAACCAACCAAATCTTCTGCATCATCAAACACGAAAAGAGGGAGTTTCCCCTTTTCATCAGAATACTTCACGATGGTGAACTGATTCAGATTCTCACCTTTTTGCCCTGCACTGTTGCAAAAGAAAGAGTTTCTGATGTTGCCCGATTTCTGCACATCGTCAATAAAGAGCTCGATGTCCCAGGTTTTTGCCTCGATGAACTCTCCTCAACAATTTTTTACCGCCTCATCGCCCCAACATCGAAAAAAGAACTTCCAAATGACATCTTCGAAGCCCTTATCAACACCTCTCAAGTCGTTTGCAAAACCTTTTCTCCTGCGATCGAAGCCATTGCCTTTGGTGCCATGACGCTCGAAGATGTGCTCAAAAAAGCACAAGAAGCTGGAATTAAAACCCCATCATAAAAGCTATGGGTTACCGCTTCATCTTCTTTGATCTCGAGACAACAGGTGTTTGGCCAAATCAAGATCGCATCATTGAAATTGCCGCCTTCGATCCTGAGCGAAATAAAACTTTTTGTGAATTTGTCAATCCCCAAATGCCCATTCCAAAAGAGAGCACCGCTATCAATAACATCAGCGACGAAATGGTCAAAAATGCTCCTCTCTTTAACGAAGTTGGACAGAGGTTTTGCCAGTTTTGTGATGGCAAAGCACTCCTTATCGCTCACAATGGAGATAGCTTCGACGAGCCTTTTTTACGTGCTGAATTTAGGCGAGCAACATTGAGCTGGCCAACAAACTGGCAGTTCATTGATTCATTGAAATGGGCTCGCAACTTTCGCAAGGATTTACCTCGCCATTCTCTTCAATATCTTCGCTCCATCTTTGGAATCGAGCTAACAGGCTCCCATCGAGCCTTAAATGATGTGCTGGCACTCCACAAGGTATTCATGAACCTCGTCGACGACCTTTCTTGCGAAACTGTGATGCAGCTCCTCCAGCAAGCCTCTCCAGCCTCGTTTCAAAAAGAAGAAGCTAGTTTTTCCCATGCTCATGCAGAGAACCCTCTCTCCCTTTTTTCATGAATATCGGTATCACCGCTTGCCCCAATGATCTTTTTGTCTTTTCACCCTGGATAGAAAACAAATTACAAGCTCCTGCCCCACAAAATACCCACTATTTGACAATCCAAGAGCTCAATGAAAAGGCCCTATCTGGCGTTTTTGATGTCGTGAAGGTTTCGACATTTGCCCTGCCACTTCTGACAGAAAAATATGCTCTGCTTAATGCTGGCGGCTCTTTTTCTTTTCATGGCGGGCCGAAATTTGTCACCAACTGTGCGAAAGTGCCACAGGAGATGGTATGTGTTCACGGGTATGTAAGCGAAGCACCTTGCGATGCAGCCGGAGCAGCTGCGAGGAACGCTCGCGAAGTAAATGGCCAAAGGCCCTTTACGAGCAGGCGGTCCAAAGCAGATGCTCTGGCTCCATCAGAGGGGCAAGCTTTAAATACCCGTGAACACATACAGGAGATGACCTTGGCTATCCCAAGCCTTCTTTCGAGTGCATGGGGGCTCTATTTGCTTTTTTTCCCACGGCCGAAAAAGATCATCACGATGGCGCCAAGTAAAATTATTGAGGCAGTTGCGGAAAAAAGGGTCGATGGCGGCCTTCTTATCGACGAGGAGCGTTTTTGTTTTGCTGAATCGGGGTTAGAAGAGATAGCTGATCTTGGACATTGCTTTACAAAGCGTTTCAACCTTCCAGTTCCTCTCGGGGCAATCCTGGCAAAAAAGAGTCTTGGAGCAAAAAAAATTGAGGAATTGAATAAAACAGTGCAACAGTCTGCGCTTTTTGCAAAATTGCACTATAAAGAGACAATTGACTTCATCGTCCAAAAAAGCAAAAAAGATCGTGATCTCATTGAAAAGCACATTCAGCTGTTTGTGACGGATGAAACCTATCAAATGAGTGAAGTAGGAAGAAGCGCCTTGGAGGCGTTTTTAGGGAGAGTTCAGATATGACACTCCTTTTTGCCTGGGCCACCTACGCTGAAGCTCAAGCCTTTTTACAAAAGCACAACACACAACAGATCGACGACCACACCTATGAGTGTGACTTGGGTAAATCGATCATCATCGGCATGGGACCAAGTGAAATAGGAAAAAGGCTCCTCCCTCACCTTGATAAAAACACCCACTTGATCAATGTGGGCCTGGCAGGAGCTTTAAAAAAAGAACTCCAAAAAGAGCAATTCTGCGAAATCTGCTCTGTCAGTCATGAAAAGCAGACGATACTGTGTGGATCTCAAGGATTCAAGCTGATGAGTGTCACAAATCCACTCTATAAGGCGAAAAACTATCAAAGCCAATACGATCTTGTCGACATGGAAGGCTTCTTTCTGGCTCAATTTGCCATGAAACACAAAGTGCCTTATACATTATTCAAAATGGTCTCAGACTTCTGCAACGATCAATCCCATGAGGAAATCAAGTCGAGCCTTCCTAAGCTCTCAGAGGCACTAAAATTGCATTTGACCGACTCACTCCCCACCAAATTTATTAAAAATTAAAATTATCAGCCCCGGTGCAAGAATTGTTGCCTTTGAGGGAGCCTTTTCTTATAGTAAATGGTATGTGCTCTGCGCTCACATAGCGAAGAGCACATACTAAAAAAATCCTTATATGTTCAGATATATTTTTTGCTTCCTTTTTCTGCCGGCTTACATCGTAGCAAGCCCCAAACAAATTGCTCCTGGTGTTGTTTACGAAAAACTCTCCCAGAAAGGGCCGCTCGTGATCCACACCATAAAAGTAGATCCAAAAATGGTCGCGCTCCGCCCTGTCCATGCACTCGACGATGGAATTGGACGAGAAATTCTTTCTTCGATCGCCTACCGGTATGGCTCAATCGTCGCCCTCAATGGCGATTTCTTTCAAATGCGCGGCGCCCTGGCAGGATCTCCTCGAGGCACCTTAAAACAACAAGACGACTGGTTCAGCATAACACAAAAGCCCTATCCCGCCTTAGGCTGGAATAAAGATGCCTCCATTGTTTTGTGCGACAAAATTACCACAACAGTTCACCTGACCATCAATGGAGAGGAAATTCCATTAGACGCTTTCAACAGAACGGCCCACCCTGACAAGGTCACACTTTTCAGTCCAATTTTTCACCGAACAACACTCTCCCCTCCAGAACAGGTGGAGGTGATTATTCAAAATGGCAGGGTCGTCGCGATAGACAAAAAAAATGGGGGAAATAAAATTCCAGAAGATGGTTACGTTCTCTCCTTCGGCCAAAAAAACCCTCTTATTTCCCGCATCCAGCTCAAAGACAAGGTGAAAGTCAACTTTTTTATAGAGCCAATGCTCACGCTCACCCAGTCTGTGCTCGAAGCTCAAAAGTGGGCCTATTGCGATTTCATCATCAGTGGCGCCCCTCTCCTTGTCAAAGGTGGAATCACCCAAAATGATTTTGAGTCAGATGGTCTCTCCCAGGATATCCTCACACTCAGGCGCGCCCGCTCCGTCGTCGGCACCCTCGAAGATGGCTCCTGGCTTTTTCTTCTAGTGGAGGCCAGTCCAAAAAGTCTGGGGGCAACCATGAATGAGCTGGCGCAAATTATCACCCAATTTCACTTCAAACAGGCCCTTAACTTTGATGGTGGGGCATCATCAGAGCTCATCATCAATGGAAAAATCAAAAATAGGATCGAGCAAGAGTCCGATAATACTTCTAAATCAAAGCATGAGATTACAAATCAGCCTTTCGTGAAAGAGCGGGCAATAGCCGATGCAATACTTATTTTGCCAAAAGGGACAAGTCGATTATGAAAGAAGAGATGCTGACAATCCAATGCCCGACCTGCAAAGCTGTCTTCAAAAGGAAAAAAGAGCGAGAAAAAAAGCTGCCTCTTGTCTTTTGTGCCTACTGCGGCAGTGCGCTCCACCCAGCTATCCGAGAAGAAAAAAGAAGTGCCTTTCAAAAGCTTTTTTCCTCCATTTCTCTTGCTTCTGAAAAAGCTCCTCTGAAAGAGGCTGTTGAAACGACAATCGGCCACTACCAGATTCTCAAGACTATTGGCAAAGGGGGCATGGGAGAGGTCTTTTTAGCCTACGACACGATCTGTGGAAGAAAAATTGCCCTCAAACGCATACGGAGCGATCTTTTGGCCCACCCGCAACTGGAATGCCGCTTTTTGCGTGAAGCTCGGATCACAAGTCAGCTGACCCACCCCACAATTGTTCCCATCTATTCAATCCATGGCGATGACAAGCTGATCTACTACACCATGCCTTTTGTCGAAGGACAAACCCTTCGGCAAATTTTAAACCAAGCAAAATTGGCTGAAAAAGCACGCCAAAAAATCCAAAATCCCCACGCCTCTATCCCTGCCCTCATTCGTATCTTTCTCCAAGTGGTCCAAGCATGTGGTTACGCCCATTCTCAAGGGGTTTTGCACCGAGATTTAAAGCCAGAAAATATCATCGTTGGAAAGTATGGGCAGGTGCTCATTTTGGACTGGGGGCTTGCAAAAATCTTCGATGAAACAGAAGAGCTTTTTGCCGATACTGGGCAAACTTCCATCCCCTCCTTACAAAAGATCACCAAGGTTGGCAAAGTCGTCGGCACTATCGCCTACATGGCGCCAGAGCGCGCTTTTGGAGGCAAAGCAACAATTCAATCTGATATCTACTCCCTCGGCGTCACGCTCTATCAAATTCTCACGCTCAAAATGCCCTTTTATCGAAAAAGTTTAGCCCATTTTAAAAAGGGCTTTAAACATGAGCGGGTGACACCGCCTGAGCTTGTCGCACCCTATCGCGATGTGCCCCAAATTCTTTCTGAGGTGGTTAAAAAGTGTCTAGCGCCAGATCCAAAAGACAGATACTCCTGCATCGACGAGCTGATCCAAAGCCTTGAAAGCTACATTGAGGGTCGTTCTGAATGGTTTTTAGTCAAAGCGCTCGATGTGAAGAAAAAAGAGGATTGGGCCTTTCAGGAAAACATCTTAATTGCTGAGCATACTGCCATCACGAAAGCCCTCGACGTCTCTGACTGGGTCTCTCTCATGATCTCAAAAGATTCCTTCCCTGACAACGCTCGAATAGAAGCAGACATCTGTCTTGGGCCTAAAAGCCATGGTATCGGTTTTCTCTTCTCTCAGGAGGAAGGATTTGACCCAGGACGCCTTGCCGAAGGCTATTGTCTCTGGCTTGCCTCAGACAAAGCTGTGGGGGCTAAAACAAGACTCTTGCGTTCCTCTGTCGCTGTTTTGGAGACTCATGACATTATCTTAAAAAGAGAAACACCCTATCGTCTTTGCATTGAAAAGATTGACCAACACATCTTTTTCTTTTTGAATGACATTTTACAATTTTCCTCTGTCAGCCATATTCCTGTGATGGGAACCCATATTGGAATTTTGGCAAAAGATGCCGATTTTAAACTGAAAAACCTTACTGTTTCTGTCGGCAGTCAAAACATCACGATTGGCTGTTTGGCAGTACCAGACGCCTTTTTAGCCAGTTTCGATTATGATAGAGCCCTCAGTGAATATCGCCGTATTGGAACCTCCTTCCCAGGGCGTGCGGAGGGAAGAGAAGCCCTTTTCCGTGCAGGCATAACTCTCTTAGAAAAGGCAAAAGCAACAAACGATCAGGCTCTTTTTGACCAGGTAAATAATGAATTTGAAAAGTTGAGAGAAACACCTGGAGCTCCTCTTGAATATCTTGGCAAGGCACTCCTCTACCAGACCCTGAAAGAGCCGAAAGAAGAGATTAAATGTTTTGAGCTGGCGCTCCGCAGATATAAGCGCCATCCTCTCATTCCAATACTAGAGGAGCAGATTGCCTTTCGAATGCAGGAAAGCGCTCGAGAAAATCGCTATACAGCCTATGAGTTTATCAGCTTAGTGCTCCGATTTTTGCCCCAACTTGCGAAGACTCCCATGACGAAAAAGCTGCTCGAAAGCCTTGAATCTGGCTGGGAAAAGCTCAAAATTTTTATTCAAACCGCCAGTGACGAGGAAAAACTCTTCGAAAAACGCATTGCCATTATTTTGGCCTTTTGGCTTGCCAACCCCTTTTTACTCGAAGAAATTATCTCATCCCTTCTTGAAGAGGCACTTCTTCCTGCACCTTTGATCGGAGATGCCATCTTTGCCATGATGGAACTAGGCTCTGAGGTACGTGCAAAGGCTAATATCGAAAAAATTAAAGAGCTCCTTTCGACAAGAGAATTAAAAAAGCTCGAGCCAACTCTCTTTCCCATTGAGACGGCTCTTTTCGAGCCTCTAGATAAAGCTCTTGATATTCTACAAAAAGAGGGAAAAACAACTGACCCATCGTTTGCATTCCTTTTACGAAAAGCGATCGACTCTGAACAAATTGAGACCATTCTCCCTCATGTCGAAAATCTCATCGCAAAAAATGATCCTCAAATCAATGCACTCCTCATAGAAGCAGCTCTTTATCGGCCCGACTTACTGGATGTTGAAAAAGTGATTGCCGCCACCCAAGCGGCTGATCTTACAGATGAAAAGAGCCCTCTTTACTTTCCCTATCATTGCTACATGGCCAAAAAGGAGGGAAAAGAAAAAGTGATCGAGCTGTTTTCCAAGCTACTCGAAACGCCCTATCCGCCTTCAAACCTACTTGGAGCCCATTTTCTGGCAGGAAAAATCAACCTTGAAAAGGGAGGCTGGATCGATCGCTCATTTCTCTGGGAAAGGCGGAAATTATATGAACAACTTTCTCTCTTTTACCATGTGATGGGAGATCAGGAGAAAAAAGATGGATTTTGGCGGCTTTGCAAAAATGAATACCAAGCTACCGTATATGTTCAGGGGTTGTAAGCGAAGCGCCTCTCGGGGCAGCTCTGACAGATGCAAGTATCGCCCCCGAAGTAAATGGCCAAAGGCCCAATACAGGCGGGCGATCCAAAGCAGATGGCAGGGCTCCACCAGAGGAGCAAGCTTTAAATACCCGTGAACACATACAAGCTACCTGAGGTTATATCTTCAGAGCTTTTAGAAGAGCCAGGCTATCATTCAGACAATGTCACATTTCTTGGAAAAACATTCCCGCTGCCAGGCCTTTATAATCACACCACCAATATTGCTTTGGCAGCCAACATAAAAAAAAATCAAGAAGCCCTCGCTTGATGCATGTGAAACGCTATCGAGTTTTCTTGTCCCGAAAAAGCAGATAAAAAAATTCATTTTGGAATCGGATCACATCGATGGCATTCTTTGCCAAGCGCTCTATTTTCTCGAATGATTATTTTTTTCTCAAAAGAGGATAGGTGTTCGCCAGTTCACCACAAAATTCCTGAAAAAGGAGAAATGATTTTGCGAAACACGAGATGCAACAAGGATTCATTTAACTGAGGATATTCAGGCAACTCGATGTTAATCTCCTTACACAGCTTCCTGAGGAGCCCTAAAGCTTGTCCGGATGTAAGGCGATCTTTTGGATCTTTTCTCAACAATTGATAGACGACATATTTTAAGATATCATCTGGGGTTTTATTTTCTCTTTTCTCAAATTCTTTTAAGGGCTGCACAACTAACGATTTTTCAATTGTCTCATCGATCATTTTATCCATTTCTTTCCGACTTGCGACAACGGCCTTTTGATATTCTAATTCCTTCTTGGCTAAACTCTGTTCGGAAAGCTCTATTTTTTTAGAGGCAGGAAGTATGACATCTTTTAATTCTTTTTTTTGCTCACTTGTTAAGGTATTTGTTGTTTGCAATTTTGCTAGAACCTTTTCAGTAGCTTTGATGATCTCCTCTCCTTTTTGTGCTTCGGCCAATCCTGCTCGAGCTTCTTTTAATTGTTTTTTAATTTCCTGTACATTTGCATGAGCTTGGCCCATTTTCTGCTCCTCTTCCATGACTTTTCTTGCCCATATCTGAGCAGTGGCCATGATATCTTCAACCGCATCTGCAAATATCTTCTTACCTTCTTCTACTTGGTCTGGCCCTATAGCTTGTAAAACATCATATGCTCCAAGTTGTGCTCTTCTGATTAAGGCAGAGTTATTTCGCATGCCTTCAACCGCTCTAAATTTATCAAAAAGGTCACAAGGAATTTGACACCACTCGGGTTGATCTAGTGTAATAAGCTCATACAATCCAACACCAACGGCAAAAGCTTCGACTTTTTCATGATCTCCAGAAAAATTGGCAACACCGAAGAGTTCTGGCGCTGTTGGTGTAATAGAGCCATAAAAACCAGCTCTGTAATATAAAGCAAAATCTTTTCCAACATCGAGCGGCATATTGTTTTGAAACTCGCTTGTTGCTCCAAAATCTGTGACTTTGGCCCTCAAAGATTTGCTCATCACGTTGCCAAGCTTGAAATCAGCATGGAGCTGTTTATTTTGATGCATAACTTCGGTACTGTTGAGGATGTCGGATGTAAGATTGAAGCAGCCGAGAAGGTTATTTTTTAACCTCCCTTCTCCAACGAGCTTATCAAGATCTTCCGGACATACCTGATAGACCAAACTTCCCCTGGGAATTTCTTGGCCAGTCTTACTTGTCACAGTGTAGTTGGCAAATGAATAAAGCCGCACAAAACCCTGCTGAGCCATTTCCTGCGTTCCATAGAATTTGGCAAGCTCAAATTCTTTTCCGCACTGCTTCACGATGTACTGTTCAAGTTTCGTCATCACACGAGCAAAAAGCTCAGGTGGCTTGATCTTTTCCGCTTTGAGTGGCAAGAAAAAGCCAAGAGAGCTACGAGCAGTTTTGTAGGTCCCTTCGCCATGAAATATAGATTTTTCCCGGCGAGAGCTGATATAAAACCTGGTCCCACCCTCTTCATAGACAACCTGAATAGTTCGCTTTTGCCCAGACTGGCGCATTTTAAAGACATCTCCCCATTTTTTCGACGCATCAATAGCCGTTCGCCCGACACTATCAACGACATTGGTTTTGACGCAAAAAATCGCCATTTTCAAAACATCGAACAGTTTTGGCTTTTCTGTTTCAAACTTCACCCAATTTGCATTCAACTGGTCATAGAGTTCTTTGGCTTGTTGTAACTTGTGATCATTTGACTGAGCCATTATCTCAACGAGTGTGTCGACAAGAGCGTCGTCCATCGGCTCTTCTAACAATTTCTTAAGATCATCTTCTTTAAGCCCTTTTGCTTTCAGTTCATAAAGCTTTGAGAGTCGCCCTGCATCCTTCAATTTCCCAGCTTTCACATAGGCGTCGATCTGCTTTTGAAAAAATTCAGACGGCTCGAGCTCCATCTTTGCTGTTTGTGTGCCCTTACTTTTTAAACTCGAAACTTCTGTCACCTTTTTGATGGTATCGGAGATCAGTTTCTGCTCTTTTTTAGTCAGTCGACTCAAGCGCTTGTCTGATTTTTGCCCCACACGTTGGGGGTGTTTAACGATCGCTTCGCTGATCTTTTGACTGATTTTTTTGTCTGTCTTGCCAGTTTTCAAACTTCCCTTTATCTTTCGACCACCCTGACCAACTTCGCGTCGAGTCTCTATTTTCTTTGCCTCCTCTTTACGAGTTTGGGCTGCTTGCTCAATTTGCATCGATTCAAATGAAGGTTCAATTTCCATAGAATTTGACATAAAAAAGTTCCGAAAATGCAAACCGGAATGTATACTTATAATTTTAATTTGACAATGATTTTATTTCTTCTTGCTCTACAGCCGACTACCTTACCGGGACCGGAACTGGCTGAAGACTTTCTAGCTGCCGCTGTCTCATCTTTCTTCGCTTATACCACATCACACAACCCCCAACCAATCCTATAACAGCAAGAGCAAAAAGAGTCGGGATAGGAAAAGCAAAAAGGGCAAAAATAAGAAGGGCTACACCAACTACCTTCAGCGCACAACTGGCGACTTTCCATTTCAATGTCGTAGAAGCTCTTTCTTTGAGTTCTGAAACGAGCTTGGCCCCCACACGAACAGATTGTTCTCTGATTTTTCGATTTCTTTTTCGAACTCCCTTCATCAGATTTTCTGTTGCTTCTTTGATTTTACACTCTTTCGGAAGGGTAAATTTCGCCCTCAATGCCCCTTTCTTCTGCGCAGCAACCATGGCAAGCGCTCTTCCAACAAGGGTAGCACGCTTAAGCTTTCTGCCTTTCGGCGGCGGCTTGGCATCAATTGCTTTGATTTTGGCTTCGAGCTCTTTATAAAATTTGTAGTTTTTCCAACATTGCCAAATACTCGTCCCCGCCGAAACCGTTTCCAATGCTATGAGGGCAGGAACTACTTTTCCAACCCAGCCGATGGCAGATTTGCCCACAACTTTAATGAAATGCAGCCATTGCGAGGTTTGTATCGCCGCCGAGAGCATTGTTCCTGCATGACGAATTGAGGCCCACACCGCTTTAATTTTTTTATCTATTTCTGCCTCAACAAAGGCCTTTTTAATAGAAGAAAAGAATCGAGGAATAGCAAATAGACCTGGGACAAGCGCTAGGATCGAAACACTTGTTAAAACGGTTGGGACAACTTCCGGAAAGTGTGGAATAATTTTTTTCCCATATTCGACTGGACCCGCAACAGCACCTGTCACCGATAGAATTACGCCAGCGCCTCCTTGGATACTTTTTAGAACCTTCTCACAGGTCAGCTGAGAAACATTTTCTGGCTTTTTCTCTACCACTACTGGTTGGACTACTTTGGGTAGGGCGACCTCTTGAACCTTTTGATCTTGAGCCTTAGGAGCCTCCTCGTGGATGACGAGCGGCTCTGCCGTTACTGGCTTAATTGTCGGAATTTGAAAAACGGACCACATAATAAAACTCTTTTTTTATCCTTTTTATCCTGCTGGAACTACCACGGGAAGTGTTTTTGGCAATGCCCAGCGTCTATAAAACCAAAATCCTGTTCCAATGAGTGCTGCCAGCGCGGCTAATCCCAACACAACTGGAGAAAATGGGGATAAAAGAAGCAACACAGAGCAGACCACGGCAAAAATTCTCAGAGCTAAATCCCAAATGCTTAATTTGAATTTCTTCTGAACTCGCCCTTGCAAGGTTTTTGTCGCCTCATGAACTTCTCCCACTAAAGCTTCTGTCTCTTGGCGCTTGGCACCTTGGGCCTCTGGTTTCTCCTCTTTTTGAGCAATACGCTGGCTTTGCCAGATACGGTCCACTTTTTGTGACAGACGGTTCAACGGCGTAAGCTGTCCTTTTTTAAGATCAAGCAGCCGCTCTAACTTTTTCACGCGGCCTTTCAATGGTCTGAGAGCCTGATGAAGCTGCTCGATTTTCAGCTCTGCAGTTAGATCTACAGCGATTTTAGAAATTGACTCTTGCATCTTATCAATAGCGGTTTTCTCTTGTTTAACCCTCCAAACAGTGTTCGCTGCAAAACCAAGAGTAATAACTTCTAATGGGAGCAAATATTCTTTGATAGGTCCAGCCCAGGTTATGGAGGATTCAACCACACCTCCAACTGCCTTGAGTCCTTGAGCAAAAGTACAAGCCGAGGACACAATTTTTCCACCTGTATCAATGGCACGAAGTCCTGCTAGTGTTTTCGCCACCTTCCTTCTTCGGACATACACATCTTTGAGATGGCCGTAAAACTCAGGGACAGCAAAGAGCCCAGGAACTGCTGATAAAAGGCGAGTTCCTTGAACAACATCGACAGCAACTTCTGAAATAGGAGCAACGGCATCGATAAAAGAGGTGACTTTTTGTGCCATCTTGGCAACTTTATCTGTCATCTCGACCTTTTCACGCACTTCTTTCAAGAACGATGTCTTCGAGACTCCTGCCACTTGAGGCACATTGCTTACCATCACGCCCCCCTTTAGAGAGAAATTTATGTTTTTTATTATTTTTTACAAAATTAATTATAGCATTTTACATATTATTAATAAAGTTTTTATTCAATAGAAATTTCACAGGAAAACGGACGGAAAAAGAATTTTTTGATTTGGTACGTGTTCAAGCTATGTGCGCAATGCGGCTCTAGCCTGAGTTTACAAGGAGGGGGTCCGCTGTAAATAGCCAAAGGCTCTTTTCAAGGAGGCGGCCCGAAGCAGGTGCTAAAGCTCCATCGGAGCCGCGAGCTATAAATAGCTTAGAACACATATTTAATTTTCGCTATACGCTCTCGACAATTTTTCTCAGGTCACTTTCAAAAAGAGTGGCTTTTTCAGCCAACCTTTTTTTTGACTCCTCAAGCGCAATAATGCCTTCCTCATGTAGCATAAGATATATTTTAATCTTAGCCTCTGTTCCTGAAGGGCGAATAATAATCTGGCTTTCATCTGCAAGGGTCAAAATAACAATGGAGGAGATTGGAAGATCGATTTTATGCTGCTTTTTTTGTTCAAGATCAGAGATTGTCTGCGAGGAAAAATCGGCTATTTTGACGACAGGCTGCCCTCCCACTATCATTGGAGGCTTATTGCGAAATCTATCCATAACGCTTTTCTGCCTCTCAACCCCCTCTTTGCTATCTTGAAAATGAAATGAGAGGGTTTTTTCATAAAAGTAGCCAAAACGGCAATAGAGCTCTTCTAAGTAATCTACAAGCGTTTTTCCTTCCTCTGATTTTAGTTTCAGGGCAATTTCCGCTAAAAGGCAGGCAACAGAGGTAGCATCTTTATCATGCACATGGCTTCCCCAGAGCCAGCCGAGGGTCTCCTCTCCTCCAAAGACAAACTGCAAACCTTGTGGATTTTTTTCCCACAGTCTCATTTTTTCGGCCACATATTTAAAGCCTGGAAGGACATCAAAAGAGGCTGCGCCATAATGGGCGCAGATTTTTGAAAAAAGAGGCGTCGTCACAATCGTTTTAACAAAAGCAGCTTTTGCAAGTTCCTCCTTCGCCATGGCCGAACAAATAGCATCAACACAAATAGCGCCCAGCTGATTGCCAGAAAGCACAACGGGCAAGCCTTTATGGTTGACACAGCAGCCGAGGCGATCGACGTCAGAATCTGTTGCCAGGAAAATATCCCAACTTTCTTTCGCCATTTGCTCAAGACCCATTTTCAGGGCATCTTTTTCTTCTGGGTTGGGAGTTTTAACCGTGGGAAAATCACCATTTAACTCCTTTTGTTCGGAAACCAAACCAACTTGCGAAAAACCAGCCTGGCGAAGGGCTTCTGGCACAATGGTGACACCTGGTCCGTGGAGTGGAGAATAGAGAATTCTTAATTCATGCCCCTTGGAAAGGCAAAGTTCTGGGAAAAGGCTCCATTTTTCAATGGCCTTGAGATAGGCTGCTTCGATTTCATGATTGATGAGCTGCACAAGAGGGTGAGGCAGTTCTGTCACTTTCACTTGAGTTGGATCGAAAATTTTTTGAATCTCTTCCAAAATGGCACGATCATGGGGAACAATGACCTGGCCACCATCTTCCCAATAGATCTTAAAGCCATTATAGAAAGGGCCATTATGAGAGCCTGTCACCATGATCGCGGCCTGACATTTTTTATAACGGCAGGCAAAAGAAACAAGTGGGGCGCCTGTCTCTCTTGAAAACAAAAACACTTCGACACCATTTCCTGCGAGCACAGATGCAGCCATTTCCGCAAACTGTTTGGAATGGCGTCGGCAGTCATAACCGATCACAACAGCACAGGGTTTGGTTTGGAAGATCTTGTGAAGCCAATTGGCAAGCCCTTGGGTCGCAAACATGATCGTGTAGATGTTGAGGCGATTGGGACCAGGCCCCATAAGGGCACGGAAGCCTGCTGTCCCAAATGTGAGAGTGGTATAAAAAGAGTTCAGAGCTTCTTGTGGATTATTTTTGCAGAGATTGAGAATCTCTTTTTTTGTCACTGGGTCAAAAGGTCCATCAAGCCACTGAACAATGCGCTGGCGA
>Ga0209777_10001398_pt1 | contig 35072 bp, 29 predicted proteins | sample FrelakmetHBP12HB_FD_187147 | JGI IMG/M metagenome (GOLD analysis project Ga0209777, IMG submission 187147) | Freshwater lake sediment microbial communities from the University of Notre Dame, USA, for methane emissions studies -HBP12 HB (SPAdes)... | ecosystem: Environmental > Aquatic >...
TCTCTATGCCACTGAATTGGCCACGGCGTTCCACGCCTTCTATCGCGACGCCCGCGTCATCGACGACACGGAGCCCGCTCGATCGGCCGGGCGGCTGGCGCTCGTCGCGGCTGCGAAGACGACCCTCGCGAACGCTCTGGGCCTGCTGGGCATCTCAACCCCGGAGTCGATGTAGCGACCAGGGGAACTGCTGCCCCCGGACCCGGAACCAGGAATCGAACCCGGCCGGACCTCCCGACGGTCACAGAACACCGTTCACGCTGGGATGTCCTGCCCAACATCGGTCTGATTCGAAATCGGCAGGATCCGGGACTCGAGTTACCCCTGCGACGGACTTGCCGCCTCCTTCGGCGCAGCCGGACCTCGGGTGCCGCGCGCGCAGCCCCCGGCCACCGATTCAGAGCGAAGCAAACCGCGGCCGACCTCGCCACCGGCCCCTGCGCCGGGCAGGCTCGCTCCTAGCCCATCGAGTTGCAGACGATGAAGTCCGGCACGAGCAGCTCGCTCGAGGCGACGGCCACGTCGATATGGGTCGCGTCGCCGCAGACCTGAAACTGGGCGCCCAGCCGGGTCAACGTCTGAGTCGCCGCGTCGGAGAAGGCGGTGGCGCCGGCGGCTGATCGCCATTCCGTCCGTAGCAGCACTGCCCAGCTGCCGTTCGGGCTCTCGTACAGCCCCACCCGATCGCCACCCCAGGACGAGGTGGCCGCTGCCGCGGCGGACGTCGCCGCGTTCGTTGGGCTCTCGCCTTCGAGCCATATACGGAGTTGTAACTCACCCAGCGTGTCCTGCATCGTGAGTTTCCAGCTGCTCCCCAGCGAGGCGGGCACGGCCGGGAGCGAGACCACGACCGGCTTCACCCCGGCGGCGTACAGCTCCGGGTGGAGGATCTGCGAGGTCGAGTCGGGCGGGTTGGAGTACAGCTTGTCGACGGCCGCCCAGCCTCCGCTGTTGTAGATACCCTCGACGAAGCTGAGGCCGTCCTGGTACGGAAACATGAGCGTCCCCCGCATGATCGCCGGCGCCTTCGCAAGCTGGGCGGCCTGAGGCCCGCCGAACGATTCGCCGACGATGGTCAGGAGCTCGCCCAGTGACAGGTACTTCTCCGACCACATCGTCATGACCAGCGTGGCGTCGCCCTCTGGAAGAGCGGTCCTGGCCAGGTCGCGGTCCCCCTGGTCGGGCGCGTCGGTGGCCAGATTGGCGAGCCCGAAGTTCTGGTCCTGAAGGGCATGCGTGTATTCGTGCGAGAACGTCAGCTTCTGGGTCGGACCCACGCCGCCTGAGTCCGACAGCACGTACAGACCCTTAGAGACGGGATCGTAGAAGCCGACCACCTGGCCGGCCTGGAGGTCGAGCTCTATCTGCTCCAGCGAAGACCCGGGGGGCAGGAGCCCCAGGTGGATGAAGAGCCGGCTTTCATCGGCCAGCGCAACATGGTTTGTCTGCGCGGCGTCGGCCTTCGTCAGCCAGCCGCGGACGCCACTCGAGTCCAGGAGGACGGGCGTCACCGGCGTCTGAGCCTGCAGCTCCCGGATGGTGTCGACCTGGCTCTCGATCGTGGCGTAGATGGCCTGATCCGACGCATTCGGCGAACCGACCGCGAAGGTTGGTGAACCCGACGCAGAGGCCGGTGCCGGGAGCGTCGTCGCCGGAGTGGCTGAACTGACGGCCGATCCGCAAGCGGATGCGACGACGGCCAGGCCAAGCAGCAGACCGAATCGCCGTCGGCTTCGGAGGTGCGATTTCATGCGAGGATTCTGCCAGGCGAACGGGGTCCGTGGGTCTTGACCGGCAAGGCCCAAGCGTCGCATCGCTCAAGTCGCGCATGCGATGTCATCCGCCGGGGGCATCGGATCACTTTATTATGGTTTCTTAACGATCTGAGCTTCCCGCATTCACGTAACCCGAGTAATCTTCCCTCAGGAACACTGGACAAGCCTCCTGAACGTTCCATCCTCCCTCCCTCCGACCGGAGGTGCCGATTGGGCAGGCGCCTCCGGTCCTCCTTTTTCGGCCAGGCATATCGACGGGATCTCGGACACGAGGGTTTCGGCTTCCGTCGGGGCGCCGGATCGCGCCTACCGATAAGCGGCCGGGCACGGACCTGTGCAAGAATCCCCTCATGGAACTCACCTGGTACGGGCGGACGTGCGTCCGCATGCGCGGCAAGGACGCGGTCGTCGTGGCCGACGCCTATCAATCCGTCGTTGGGCCGACGGGTCGCGGCATCACCGGCGACATCGTCACCTACAGTCACCCCGATGATGCCCCCCTGCCCAAGGCCAAGGGTCGAATCTCGCGGGACGGCTCCACGATGCTTCCCGGCAGCTTGGAGGACGCCTTCTGCCTCGACGGGCCGGGCGAGTACGAAGTCAAGGATGTTCTGATCACCGGCGTCAGAACCTTCCGCGACGAGCATCGGGGCAAAGAACGCGGCCGCAATGTCGCCTTCGTCGTCGAGCTCGACGGGGTCCACGTCATTCATCTCGGCGATATCGGGCACCTCCTCACGGAAGACAAGCTCACCGACATCGGGCCCGTGGACGTGGTCTGCATCGGCGTCGGGGGTGCCCTGCCCGCCAACAAGGCAGCCGAGCTGGTCGCCCTGTTGGACGCCAAAGTGGTCGTGCCATTGCCACTCTGCGATGACGCGGACGCTCCTGAAGCGCTGGCCAGGTTCTTCCACGAGATGGGCGTTTCGGCGCCGCCGGCGCCGCAGTCCAAGCTGACACTGATGCCGTCGTCACTCCCCGACGAGGTCGCCACGGTAGTCCTGGAGCCACGCGGCAAGGTCTGACGGCGCCTCGGGCCGGCCGACCGAGGCCCGCCTAAGGCAGAGTCCCGGCCGATCCGCGAAACGAGCCTAAAGGGCTCGCTCGAAGACCGTTCGTCCGCGCTTGACGACCGTGCAGACGCGATTGGAACCGAGCCAGTAGGGGAGCTGGACCAGATTCGGTACGTCCCAGATGACCAGGTCGGCCTGCTTGCCCGGTTCGATCGAACCCAACTCCGCGCCCAGGCCGATCGAGTGGGCGGCGTTGATCGTGACTGCGACGAGCGCCTCTTCCGGCGTCAGACCCATCTCCACGCAGGCGATCGACATGATCAGAGGCAAGCTAACCGTGGGGCTCGTACCCGGGTTCAGATCCGTTGCCAGGGCCACCGGGATGCCTGCATCGATGAAGCGCCGGGCCGGAGCGAAGTGGTGCTGGCCGAGGAACCAGCTGGTGGCCGGCAGCAGCGTTGCCACGACGGGCTGGCCGACTTCGGCGGCCCGGGCCAGGGCGGCGACACCAGCCGGAGACGGGGCCGCCAGGTGATCGGCGGAGACGCAACCCAGCTCGGCCGCAAGCTCGGCCCCGCCGGACGTCATCAGCTCGTCGGCATGAACGCGGAGGCGCAGCCCGTAGCCGGTCGCAGCATCGAAGATGCGGGCCGTCTGGGCCGTGTCGAAGACGCCCTTCTCGCAGAAGACATCGCAGAAGCGAGCGATTCCCTGACCGGCAACGGCCGGCAGCTGCTCGCCGATGACTTGAGCAACGTATGCCTCGGTCCCACCGGTCCAGCCGCGGAACTCGGCCGGAACGGCATGGGCGCCCAAGTACGTCGCCACCAGCTCTACCGGACCCTCGCGGTCGAGCCGACCGATCACCTCCAGGATGCGCACTTCAGTCGCCACATCCAGCCCGTAGCCCGACTTGGCCTCGGCCGTGGTGGTGCCGTTCGCGAGCATCTCGGACAGGCGCCTGCGCGCCCCTGCCAGGAGGTCCGCATCCGAGGCGGCGCGCGTGGCAGCCACCGTGGAGAGGATTCCGCCGCCGGAGTGGAGAGTCTCCAGGTAGCCGGCGCCGTGAGAACGCATCTGCCATTCCGACTCGCGCGTGCCGGCAAAGACAAGGTGGGTGTGGGCGTCGACAAGCCCGGGGGTGACCAGGCCACCACCCGCGTCGATGCGGGCGAAGTCGTCGAGGGAATGGCCGGCGGCGGCTACCCGCCGGCGCACTTCGGCGCGCGACCCCGCGGCAATCAAACGACCGCCCCAGCAGGCCACCGCGAGGGGGCCGCCGCCGATCTCGGCCGCATCGGCCTGCGCGGCGCCACGTCTGAGTCCCCCGGAGAGCGTCGCGATCGAAGCAGCGCCCTCAATCAGCAGGCCGGGCTTGACGGTGGCACCGCGCGCGGCGGCTCCCGGCTCGCCGCTCCCCGTGGAGGCACCACGGCCGGCGCCACCCCCGATGCCACTCATTGGGTCGCTCTTCCCTTCAATCCTTCTGCGCCAACTCGAGCCGCAATTCCAGAGCCTGCAGCGGCGAAAAGTCGCGCAACTTCACGAAGGCCGCTGCTCCCGCGAGCCGCTCAGTCTGCGGGAGGTGGCCCGACAGGCCCGCGTGGTCGGCTACGTCCAGCAGCGCCCCGAGCGGCGCCAGCCCGATCAGCTCCGACTCGGCCAGATGGACGCCATCCTCGGCCGCCGCCGCCCGAACTGATTCCCAGACGAGCCATATCGGAGTCGTCCTGTAGTCGAGCAGATTCATGGAAACCTGCGCGCAAGCCAGCTCTTCTATCCAGAACCCGCTGGCCTGCACTCGTGGCAGTCCGCCGCTCGACTCGCGAATCCGGCGCGCGATTCTCTTGGCGAGGTCCAGGTCTCGACTTGCGAGGTTGATGTTGTAGGCGATCAGGAACGGCCGGGCGCCGACTGCCATGGCCCCAGCCGTGGCGTGAAGCCTGGCCGGGCCGAAATCGGGTTCGCGACCGGGCTCGGCGATCTCGGTCTTGAGGCCCTCGTACTGGCCTCGCCGAACGTCCGCCAGACGCTGCCTCGACGGCGAGGTGGCTGCCTCGCCGTACAGGTACACGGGAATGCCGAAGCGATCGGCCACCAGCGAACCGAAGGTCCGGCCCAGCTCGATGCAGTCGGCCATGGTCGCGCCTGCAAGCGGCACGAAGGGAACTACGTCCACGGCCCCGATGCGTGGGTGCTCGCCGGACTGCTTTTCCATGTCGATCTCGGCGACGGCGACGGCGACGGTCCGTTCGAGCGCCTCGAGGATTGCGGCCGGCTCGCCGGCCAGTGTCAGGACGCTGCGATTGTGGCTGGCGTCGCTCGTCCGATCGAGGAGAAAGGCCCCCGGAACGCGCTCCACGGCCGCGGCCAGTTTGTCGACGACCTGGATGCGACGGCCCTCGCTGTAGTTCGGCACCGATTCGACCAGCTTGGCCACGAAACCTCCGTCTCGCCGGCTGACGACCCTCGTCGGAGCTTACCAAGAATTGCCAACCCGCCCGGTCGTACTGGTCGCTGGTACCAACGGCAGGTACCCGGCCCGCATGGCCCCACGTATCGTGGCACAGGCGCGATGCGAAGGGTCGCGTAATGGCCGGATAAGGCCGGGTCGATAGTATTCCGCGCGATGGAAGAAGGCGCATGACGGGCATCGCAAGACCGCCGCTGTGGCGGTATCGAGACTTTGTGAAGATCTGGTCGGCCGCGACCGTTTCGACACTCGGCAGCCAGGTCACGATCATCGCTTTTCCGTTCATTGCCCTGACGCTGCTCGGCGCAAGCGTCTTCCAGGTCTCGCTGCTCGTCGCCGTCGAGACGCTGCCGTTCCTGCTGTTCACCCTGCCGGCCGGAGCGTGGTTGGACCGCGTCCGGCGCCGGCCCGTGTTGATCGCCGCCGATGTCGGCCGCGGTTTGGTCCTGTTGTCGATCCCGGTCGCCTACGTCTTGGGAGCGCTGACCATGTGGCAGCTGTATGCCGTCGCGTTTGCCACGGGTACCCTGACCGCCTTCTTCGACGTCGCCGACCAGTCCTATCTTCCGTCCATCCTCGACCGTAACGATCTCGTGGACGGTAACGCCGACCTCCAGATCAGCTACTCGGTGGCGCAGATCGGCGGCCCAACCCTGGGCGGCAACCTGATCGCGATCGTGGCCGCGCCCTTCGCCATCGTCATCGATGCGGTCAGCTTCTTCGTTTCCGGTGCCTTCATCAGCGCCATCCGCAGGCCCGAGGACAAGCCCGAGCGTCGACTCGATGAAACGGGCCGTCTCATGTCGATGCGAACGGAAGTCGCGGAGGGCTTGCGGTACGTCCTCGGCAATCGCTACCTGCGACCGATCGCTGCCTGCACGGGCACTTCGAACCTGTGCGCTGCCGCCTTGTTCGGCGTCTTCCCGGTCCTTATCTGGCAGGACCTGAGGCTGCCGCCGGCCTTCTACGGCACGGTCATGGGCACGGCCAGCATCGGCTTTCTTGCAGGTGCAGCGGTTTCGCGCCGACTCCCGAACATCATCGGCCTGGGGCGGACGATCATCGCGTCCGCAGCTCTTGGATCGCCCGCATTTCTGTTGATGACGCTGACACCGGCGAACTTGAACCTCGCTGCGGTGACACTGTTTGCCGGGTGGTTCCTGGCCGGCATGAGCCAGGTCGTCTACAACGTGGCCCAGATAAGCCTCCGCCAGGCTATTACGCCTCCAGAGATGCAGAGCCGGATGAACGCGACGATGCGTTTCATCGTCTGGGGAACCATTCCGATTGGGTCGGTTGCGGGGGGGATTCTGGCGACGGTGATGCCCGTCCGGGCCGCCCTGATCCTGGCGGCCGTCGCCTCGTTCGCGTCCGTGTTGCCGGTCCTGGCCTCGCCGCTCCGGTCGCTCCGCGACATCCCGACGGGATTCGCAACGGCCGGCGGCAGACGCCCCCTGGCCCCGTTCGCCTCGGCGGGCGGTGCTGCAACGTACGGTTCCGGGGCGAGCGTAGCGGCGGCGGGGAGGCAGCCTAGCGAAGCCGAGCTTGCCGAAGTCGAGACGCCCGGCTTTCGACCGGAGCCGACCGGGGCCTGATAAGAGGCGCGCCCGGCGAGTTCCGGCCCCGCATCGGGTCCGGCGGAGGCCTACTTGTTGTCCGCTCGCTCGCCGCGGAGCATTGGGACGCGGATTCCGCGCTCCCGGGCAACCTCGATTGCGCGGTCGTAGCCGGCGTCCGCGTGGCGGATGACGCCCATGCCCGGGTCGGTTGTCAGGACCCGCTCCAGCTTCAAGGCGGCCAGTTCGGTGCCGTCGGCGACGACGACCATTCCCGCGTGTTGGGAGTACCCGATGCCCGTCCCTCCGCCGTGGTGAATGCTCACCCAGCTGGCGCCCGACGCCGTGTTGACCAGAGCGTTGAGCAGGGGCCAATCGGCGACCGCGTCCGAGCCGTCGCGCATCGATTCGGTCTCGCGGTTGGGCGAGGCGACCGAGCCGGAGTCGAGGTGGTCCCGCCCGATCACGATCGGTGCGCTTACCCGGCCGGTCCGCACCAGCTCGTTGAAGGCCAGGCCGGCCTGCGACCGCTCGCCGTAGCCGAGCCAGCAGATTCGCGCGGGCAGCCCCTGGAACGGCACCCGCGCCTCGGCCATCTCGATCCATCGCCGAAGCGATTCGTTCTCCGGGAAGAGCTCCAGAATGGCGCGGTCCGTGGCTGCAATGTCCCCCGGATCGCCCGAGAGGGCGGCCCATCGGAACGGTCCCTTGCCCTCGCAGAAGAGCGGCCGGATGAACGCCGGAACAAAGCCCGGGAAGTCGAACGCGTTGGCCACTCCGGCGGTCTGTGCCTGGGCTCGGATGTTGTTGCCGTAGTCGAAGGTCACCGACCCGGCCGACTGGAGGGCGAGCATGGCCCGCACTTGCGCGGCCATCGACGACATCGAGCGGCGGATGTACTCGTCGGGGTGGCTGCGGCGCAGCTCGGCCGCCTCGGCCACGGAGACGCCCGCCGGCACGTATCCGTTCAGCGCGTCATGGGCGGACGTCTGGTCGGTGACGACGTCGAACCGTTCGCCGCGCCGGACCAGCTCCGCCTCGATCTCCGCCGCGTTGCCGACCAGGGCGATCGATTCGGAGCGACCTTCGGCTGCCGCCGAGCGAGCCCAACGGAGCGCCTCGTCGAGCGAGTTGGTCAAGCGGTCGACGTAGCCGATGTCCAGCCGGCGGCGGGCGCGCACCTCGTCGACCTCCACGACCAGCGCCACGCCCTCGTTCATCGTCACGGCCAGCGGCTGAGCGCCGCCCATGCCGCCCAAACCGGCGGTCAGCGTCACGCGGCCGCGCAACGTCCCACCGAAATGCTGTCGGGCCAGCTCCGCGAACGTTTCATACGTTCCCTGCAGGATCCCCTGCGTACCGATGTAGATCCACGAGCCGGCCGTCATCTGGCCGTACATCGTCAGCCCGGCTCGCTCGAGCTCACGGAACGTGTCCCAATTGGCCCACTTGCCGACCAGGTTCGAGTTGGCGATCAGGACTCTCGGCGCCCACTCGTGGGTGCGGAACACACCGACCGGCTTCCCGGACTGGACGAGGAGCGTCTCGTCGTTCTCCAAACGGCGCAGCTCGCGGACGATGGCGTCGAACGCGTCCCAGCTGCGCGCGGCCCGGCCCGTGCCGCCGTAGACCACGAGATCGTCCGGGCGCTCGGCCACCTCGGGATCGAGGTTGTTCATCAGCATTCGGAGCGCGGCTTCCTGGGCCCAGCCCTTACAGCTGCGCTGCGGGCCGCGAGGGGCGCGGACGGGGCGCGGCCCGGCGGGTGGCGTGGTGCCGGTTTCGATCGCCATCGAGAGCCTCCAAGAGGACGGCCCGGACACCGCCCGAGCGCTCGACCTCAGTGTGCTCCCACGGGCGCGTGTCGTCACGCCCCCGGTGGAAGGTCGGACCTGTAGGAATGCCCCCGTCGCGATTGGGACCGTGTCGGCCGATGGCGGGGCCGCGCCGGCCGATGGCGGGGCCGCGCCGGGAGTGAGCCGCTAGTAGAGAGCGCCGATCAGCTGACGGCCCAGATCGCGCGGGCCGTAGCCGAACATCGACAGGACGACGCCGCCACCGAGAGAGAGCGTATAGTCGGTCGGACCGCCACCGCACGTCGCCACGTCGACGAGCCAGTCGTTGATCGTCGATTGGGCCGTGCTGGAGACGCCGTCGGCTTGCGAGCACGCACCGGTCGCGTACTGATCGACCCAGGCCGAATAGACGTCGGGCGTCTGGTTGGCCGCCTGGAAGTGGCCGATGGCCAGCTTGAGCCAGTTGGCGTCACCGACCGCGCCGATCGTTGCGGCGGCGTAGCCGTCGAAAGTCCTGGCGAGGTCGGCGCTGTCGAGAGCCACGGACTCGCTGTCGACATCCTCCACGAGCGGCTCGGCGTCGACCGACCGCGGCAGCTTTCCGAGCAAGCTCGGGTCGATATGCAGGCCGTACTGGCCGGTCGTGCCGCTGGGCCACGGCGTGGCCCCGATCGGGACGGCCGTGTACTGAGGCTCCGGCGTCGGGCCGGCCGGGCTGCAAGCGGCGGCTGCCACGGCAACGGCGAGCAGGGCGCCGACCATGGCAAGCGCCGCGCCACCGGAGCCGATAGCCGGGCGAGATCGCCTGAACCGCATGTCGTGGCCGGGACGGCGCATCTCAAAGCTCACGGCGCACGACCGGGAAGCGCTCGTCGTCGACGGCCAGCTGGAAACCGGCCCGGATCCAGAACCCCGGCCGGGCAGCCGGCGTCGCGTCTTCCACCGCCCTGGCTTCCGGGTACGCCTCGACTGCCGCGAATCCACGTCCGGCCAGATCGCGGCAGACTTCCACCACAAGCCGGAGCGCGTAGCCGCCTCGGCGGGCCGCAGCCGTGGTGGCGATGCAGGTGATGACCGCCGGCAGCGGCGCATCCGGAAGCTGCGGGTACAGGCCGCGGAGACGCAGCGCGCGAGGGTAAGCCGACAGAGGCCCGAACTGGCAGTAGCCGGTGGCCTCTCCGTCGAGGAGCAGCAGTTTGGCGTAGCTGCCGAAGATGCCCAGGCCACGGCCGAGGAGCTGCAGCTTGCGCGGAGCCTCGGCGGCGATCGTGGGGCGGGTCTCGCGCTGAGGTGCAAACGGGTTGTCGGCGAGGGTGCCCGACCGGTCATCGAGGAACGGGTTGCGGGCCGGCTCGCCGCGCGCGGCCGCAAACGGGTTCACGGCGGCCTTCGAGGCCGGCAGGAACGGGTTCGGCTCCGCCCTGGGCGGCGGCGCGAACGGGTTGGTCGACCCAGCGCCGGTCGAGATTTGGAGCGTGCCCGCCACCGCACCGGTCCGGTCTGCCGAACCGGTCGTGGGCGCGGGAAGCCAGCTCGACCTCAGAGCCTTCGAACCGCGATCGGCGTCTTCCCAGTAGTCGCAGGTTCGGTGGTCGAACGACGGGTCGGCGCAAAACGGGACCAGCCCGAAGCGGGCTTGGTCGGTGACGTCCACGATCTCGAGGCGTGCCATGGCGGATCCAACTGTAAGACACGGGGCGCAGTCGTCGCCGAACGGGCCGGCTACCTCATCGCCGCGAGGCCCAGGCGATGCTCAGTCCGCCGATGGTCGAGACGAAGACGAAGAGCAGGGCTCCGGTGATCGGAGCCGGCACGCTCGCTCGAACCACGAGCCAGGCCACGAACAAGGCAACGATCGGGCCCGCAAACAGCTCCCACCGATCTCCGACGAGAAAGTCGTACCAGAAGCCGAAAAAGCCCCGCACGTAGCGCATATCAGAGCCCTCGGCCCCCCGCAGACACGCGCATCCGACCTGTGCCGAACCGCGTGCCGACGAGATAGGCGCCCAGAAGCGCCAGGAGCAGGTAGCCCGCAAGCAGGGCTGGGATGGCGGCGTCTCCGGCCGGCCAGTCGATCCCTATGCCCTCGCCCGCCCAGAAGGTGCCAAAGCCCGTCAGCATCACTCCCACGGCGAACTTGAGTCCGTTTTCCGGCACTGCCTCGAGAGGACGGTGGACGACAAGCGCGATCCCGAGCACCAGCGCGCCTGCTGCAGCTGCACCCGCGGCGGCAGGTCCCAGCATCCCAGCTGAGGCGCCGAACGTGACCACGATGAATGCCACCTCCAGCCCCTCGAGGAGCACGCCCTTGGCCGCGACCGTGAAGCTGATCCAGTCCATCCCGGTCGCCGGCACCGGCGGCTCGGCTCGGAGCGCCGCGATCTCGCTCTCGTAGATGGCCGTCTCGTCGTGCTTGGCCCAGACCCCTCCAGCCCGGAGCACTGCCTTCGTCAGCCACTGAAGACCGTAGATGAGCAGGAACCCGCCCACCACAAGGCGCACGACGCCGATCGGCACGAACAGGACGATCGCCGTGCCGAAGACGGCTACCAGCAGCGCCAGGACCACGAGCGCGGCCAGCACGCCGACCAAGGTCGATCGCCACTGGCGCGTCACGCCGACCGCGAGGACGATCGTGACCGCCTCGACGAACTCCACCGACGACGCGAGAAAGCTCGAGACAATCGTGACGAAAGTGATGGAGGACATGCCCGCCAATCCTAGCGGAGGGGGCGATCCGCGGGGCGGGACGCCGTTCCCCCACGTGCGACCGAAGGCCAGCACGCATGGTGGAGACGCTAACGTGGCCCTGCAGTGCCCGGCCGACGGGGCTTCGGCCAGAGACTCGGTTCCATCGACAAGAAGACCGGCGGCCACGGGGAGGCCGCCCTTCGCCATAGAGGTGATGCATGCGGCCACTCGACATCCGCATCGAAGCCGCCCTCATAGCCTACGACGACGACTCTCGGTGGGATCTGATCGGCGGCATCCTGACGGAGTGTGCCGACGACGTCCTCGAGGAGGCGACAGACCTGCTCCACGGCGCTACCGAGCGCGGACGAACACTCGGCGCGGACATCCTGGGTCGGCTGGTTGGCGTTGAGCCCAACTGCCGACTCGAAGTCCTCGAGGCGCTGCTGGCGGCGCTTGCCGTCGAGAGGATCGCTGCTCCGCTCGCCTCGATCGTGGCGGCATTGGGCCACATCGGCGATCCCGGCACACTGAGGCGCATGTTCTCTCTGGCCGACCACGAGAACGCGGAAGTGCGGCTGGCGGTCGCCTTCGCCCTGGCCACCGTCAGCCCGCAACCTATCGCGCCTGAGACGCGCACCGCTCTCATACGTCTATCTCGGGACTCCGACCCGGAGGTGCGCGACTGGGCGACGTTCGGTCTCGGCACTCTATCCGACGCCGACGGCCCGGACGTCCGGGCCGCCCTCCTGGACCGCGCGGAGGACGACCACCACGAGGCGCGGGCGGAGGCTCTCTTCGGGCTGGCGGTCCGGCGTGATCCTCGAGCCGTGCCGCACCTGATCCGGGCACTGCAGTCACCACTGGTCGGCGGACTCGAGGTAGATGCGGCCGCGGCCGCGGCCGACCCACGCTTGCTTCCGGCGCTTTGGGCGCTTCGCCAGGCTGGCATTGCGGACGAGGTGCGCCTCCGCCGAGCCATCGATCGCTGTTCGGGGCAAGCTCGTTCGACCCTTGTCTCCTGACCGGCCGGCGCCCCTCGCCTGATCGAGCCGCTCAGGCCGGCCCCCGCCTCGCCGGAGACGGCCAACCAGATCGACCGGCGTGCGCCCTGCACCAGCCTGCTTGCCGATTCGATGCCGCCGCCTGAAGGCAAACTCGGTCAAGGTGTATGGATCGGAGAGCCTCGACCTGGTGCTCGTCGCGCACCGCCGACTCCAGGGACCAGGCACCGCTCCGATCGCTCGGGTATCCTGCCCAAGACCTGCGGCCCTACTAACCGCCCGCGGCGTCCGTCCGCCCGACAAGCGAGGCCCACGTGCTCAGCTTCTTAGACACTGCCGTCATCCCGTTTCTTCAGAATCTGTACTCCGCGGTTGGCTACCTGGGCGTCTTCTTCGCCATGGTCATCGAGTCGACCTTGCTGCCCCTGCCGTCGGAGTTGATCCTGCCACTCGCCGGGTTCATGGCCAGCGACACGAGCCAGGTCGAGCCGCTCACTCACGGCCCCTGGAACTTCTGGGTCGTCGTGGTCATCGGCGTGGCGGGGAACACCACCGGCTCGTTGTGCGGGTACGCGCTCGGCGCCCGCCTGGGCCGACCCTTCCTCGACCGCTGGGGTCGATTACTCCTGATCCGGAAACACGAGGTCGACCAGGCCGAAAGCTTCTTCGCCCGCTTGGGTTCGCCGACCGCATTCGTCAGCCGTCTACTGCCGGGCATTCGGTCGATCATCAGCTTCATCGCCGGCGTGTCCCACATGCCGATCGGGCGTTTCACGGCGTATTCGACCCTGGGTGCTATCCCCTGGACGATCGCGCTGGTCTACGCGGGTACCGTTCTGGGCGCGAACTGGTCCCGGATCCGGGATGATCTGAGGCCATTTGACACGCTCATCCTTCTCGCGTGTGTCGCCGCGGTCGCAGTCTTCGTGTGGTGGCGGCTCGGGCATCCGGGCTGGCATCGGGGCGCGATCCAGGCGTAGCCTGGGCTGGTCGGGCCTTCCCTTTCATTGGGTTCCATCATCGGCTCGATCGGGCCGCACGAGCGCAGACTACCCAATCGGTGGCAGACTAAGGGTGCGGTCCGGAGCATATAGGCGGCCGCCAGCGACACACAGGGAACGCTCATGCGCAGTGAACCGACTCGCGTCCAGCTACAGGCGCTGAGCATCGACGATACCCACCGGCGAGGCCGCTTCCTCGCAACCGGGCGGGCGTGAGCTCGATCCGAGACCGCTCGAAGCCCCCTCGGGAGGTCGAGGCGGGCGGGGCGCAGCCTCGGCCGATGGCCCACTCGGACCCGAAGGTGGCCCGTGCAAGTCGACGGATGGCCCACCCGGTGCGGCGCGGCCCGTTTGGCTGGCTTGGCGACGTTTTCGTCGCTCTCTTGTCCGGCTACAATGGCGCCGGCCCGGGCGGTTTCACGGCCCGCTTCTTCGGCTGGTTCGTACCAAAGGAGCAACGACGTCGGGAGTTCGCGGCGGTACTGGCGTTGCTCGTTGTCGCGACTGCGATATCGGCGAGCCTGCCCGGCGGCTGGGCCGAGCCGACGCTGGCCAGCACCTCGACGCAGATCGCGGCCGGGTTGACACCGGTCGATTCGAGCCCGACACCCGACTCGAGCACGCCGGCGCCTGCGCCATACGTCGAGCCATCCCCGGCGCCGCTCTATGAGACACCGACGCTCCCGCCGACACCCAAGCCGACCCCGGCGCCGACCAAGATGCCGGCCCCGGGTCCGGCCGTGGCCGCCAAGGTCTACACCTTCGTTGCCCTCGGCGATTCGCTGACGGCCTGGCCGTCGGATGCGTCGTGGCCGACTCGCCTCGACGCAGAGGACGCCAACCTGAGGCTGGTAAACAACGCCGGAGTTCCGGGCGACACGACGGCCGACATGCTGGCCCGGCTCAACAGCGACGTCTTCGCCTACAAACCCGAGGTGCTGTTCATCATGGGTGGCACCAACGACCTGGGCCACAACTTCAGCCAGGCGACCACCATCGCGAACCTGAGGGCGATCATCATCGCGGCCAACGCGAAGGGGATACGCATCGACCTGATGACGATCCCGCCGGACGCCTATACCGACATGGCCGCAAAGATCGACTCGCTGAATGCGGCCATCGTTCACCTCGGCAACGCCTACAAGCTGGTCGTGATCGACATCCACACCCCGCTATCCACGTCAACGGGCGTGTACGTGCCGAAGTACACGATCGACGGCCTCCACTTCAGCCCACTCGGGGCGCAGGTCGTGGCCAACACGATCTACTCGCGAATTCACCGATACGGGTTCTGAGCGGGGCGGATTCCACAGCCGCCGGCTAACCCACGCACGTTCCGCGGCTCAGCCCCAGGGTGCCTCACCCGGGCCGCGCAGATGGCCGATGTCGTTGGCGCGGATCAGCTGGGCTCCGTCGGCCGTGTCGCCGCGCTCATAGCGCAGCACGGTCAGGTTCGTTCGATCCTGGATAAAGCGCCGCCGGTAATCGCAGACGGGCACGCCCAGCGCCACGCACATCAAGATGCGATTGAACGTGCCGTGAGCCACAACCAGCGCGCGGCGCTCGCCCTCCGCTTCGGCCTGGGATTCGGAGACTTGACCGCGCGAGCCGCCGGCGTCTGACGAGCGGCCGGTGCTCCAGGTGCCGGAGCGGGAAGCGGCGTCGATCGAGCCGATTTCGGCCGCCAGCAGGTCGTCGAGGAAGCCGATCGCCCGGGCGGCGACCTCCTCGCCCGACTCGCCACCGGGAGAGTGCGTCGCGGCCGGGTCGCGCTCCCAGCGGGCTCGCAGGTCGGGATCGTGACTCTGCACCTCCGCGTAGGTCAGGCCTTCCCACCGTCCGTAGTCGAGCTCGCGCAGCCGTTCCTCGACTTCGACGGGCCGGCCGCGTGCAATCGCCTGGGCCGTCTCGAGGGTCCGAAGCATTGGGCTCGAGATTATTCGGTCGATCCGAACGCCGGCCAGACGGCGCGATAGGGCCTCGGCCTGGGCGCGCCCTTCTGGCGCCAGCGGCACATCCAGCTGCCCGCCGAGCATGGCGTCCCCGGCGGACGTCAGACCGTGGCGGGTCAGCAGGACGGTCAGCACTGGCGGTCCCCGTGCGCCGCGACTAGAACAGCCCGACGATGTTGCCGTCGGCGTCGATGTCGATCGATTCGCCGGCCGGGTGCGAGGGCAGACCCGGCATCGTGCGCATCTCGCCCAGGAGCGGCGTGATGAAGCCTGCTCCGGCTGACAGACGCACCTCGCGGATAGGGACTCGGAAGCCGGCCGGTCGACCCTTCAGAGACGGGTCGTGACTGAGTGAGAGGTGCGTCTTGGCCATGCAGACCGGCAAGTTGCCGAAGCCCATCTCTTCGTACAGCTTCAGGGCTTTGGTGGCGGCCGGAAGCTCGTCCACGCCGCGGGCTCCGTAGATGCGAACGGCGACCGTTTCAATCTTCTCGCGCAACGGGAGGTCGTCCGGGTATAGCAACCGGAAGTCCGGAGCGCCCTCTTGCGCCGCCGCCCATACGGCCCCCGCCAGGTCCTCCGCGCCGGCGCCCCCGTCCGCGAAGTGGCGACTCACGACGATGTCGCGCGCACCGGCCGCCAGCGCCACGTCCCTGATCGCGGCGACTTCGGCGTCCGTGTCGCCGGGATAGTGGTTCACCGCGACCACGACCGGAACGTTGAAGACGCGGACGTTCTCGATCTGGGCGGCGAGGTTGGCCGAGCCCGCCCGTACCGCGTCGACGTTCTCCTCGGTCAGGGCCGGATCGAGCGGCTTGCCGGCCACGATCCGGCCCACGCCGCCGTGCATCTTGAGCGCCCGGACCGTGGCGACCATGACGGCCGCGTCGGGCCGCAGTCCGCTCTGGCGGCACTTGATGTCGAAGAACTTCTCGGCGCCCATGTCGGCCCCGAAGCCGGCCTCGGTGCAGGCGATCTCGCAGGTCGCCAGGGCAAGGCGGTCGGCCAGGATGCTGTTGTTGCCGTGGGCGATGTTGGCGAACGGGCCGCAGTGAACGAACGCCGGGCCGCCTTCGAGGGTCTGGAGCAGGTTGGGCTTGATGGCGTCGCGCAGCAGGACGGTCATCGAGCCGGCGCACCGCAAGTCCTCAGCCGTGATGCGCCGGCCGTCGAACGTGGTCGCCACGACCATGCGTCCGAGGCGCGCCCGGAGGTCGTGGATGTCCGACGCCAGGGCCAGGACCGCCATGACCTCGCTCGCGACGGTGATCTGCCACTCCGTCTCGCGCGGGTAGCCGTTCTCGCGTCCGCCCAGACCGATGATCGCTTTCCGGACGGCCCGGTCGGAGATGTCGACAACGCGCGGCCACAGCACGCCAAGAGGATCGATGCCCAACTTGTTCCCGTGCATGAGGGAGTTGTCGATGAAGGCGGCGAGCAGGTTGTGGGCCGCCCCGACCGCGTGGTTGTCACCGGTGAGGTGGAGGTTGAAGTCCTCCATCGGTATCACCTGGCTGTAGCCGCCGCCGGCGGCGCCGCCTTTGATGCCGAACACTGGGCCGAGCGACGGCTGGCGAATGCAGACGGCAGCCCGGTGGCCGATCCGGTTAAGCCCCTGGACAAGGCCGATGCTGGTCGTCGTCTTGCCTTCGCCGAGCGGAGTCGGCGTGATGGCGGTCACGACCACGTACTTGCCCCGCTTGCCGGCCGCGATCGACTCGGCCTCCCGGCGCTCGATGGCGTCGAGGCGGACCTTGGCTTTGTATGGCCCGTACAGCTCGACTTCGTCATCGTGGAGGCCGAGCTCGCGGGCGAGTTCGAGGATCGGCCGTGGGGTTACCGAGCGGGCAATCTCCAGGCTGCCGGGCATCGAGGTGCCGGGCCCGCTCATCGGGTCGGAGCCCCCGAGGCGCGGCCGGGAGTGTGTTCCGCCTGGTCCGTGGCGGCGCGGAGCAGGTGGGTCAGGAGCAAGGCGTTGGTCAGCGGCCCGACACCGCCCGGCACGGGCGTTATCGCCGAAACCACGTTCTTCGCCGACTTGAAGTCCACGTCACCCACGAGCTTCTCGCCCCCGGTGCCATCCCCCACTACGTTGATCCCTACGTCCACGACCACGACTCCCGGCGAGAGCATGTCGCCCGTGACGAGGCCGGGCCTGCCGGCTGCGACGATCAGGATCTCCGCATCGCGAGTGTAATGGCCAAGGTCACGGGTCTTGGAGTGAAGCACACTGACCGTTCCGTGCTCGCGCAGAAGGAGGAGCGCGGCGGGCTTGCCGACAACGTTCGACCGTCCAATCACGACCACCCGCTTGCCGGCGATCTCGACGCCCGACCGCTTGAGGATCTCGGCCGACGCCTGGGCCGTGGCCGGCAGGAAGCCGTCGTAGCCGAGGGACAGCAGGCCGGCGTTGCGCGGATGGATGCCGTCGATGTCTTTGGCCGGATCGATCGAGTCGATGACCGTGCGCAGCGGGATGTGCGCCGGGAGCGGCATCTGGACGATGATGCCGGCGACCGACTCGTCGGCGTTGAGGCGCTCGATATGCGTACAGATCGTGTCGGGCGTCACTTCCGAGCCGATCTCGACGAGCCTCCCCTCAACACCGACCTGCCGGCACGTCCGCAGGATCTGGTGAAGGTAGACGGCCGATGGCGCGTCGGCGCCGACAAGCACGACTGCGAGCGCCGGCACGTAACCACAACGCTCCTTGAACGTCGCGAAATCCGTGGCCAGCCCGGCTCGAATCTCCGCAGCAATCGGGCCTCCAGTGAGCAGACGAGGGCCGGGGATCGCGACTTTCGATACGTCCTGCCCGTCGGTCACGCCGGTTCCACCTCCGGCTCTGGCTCCCGCGACTGCCCCGACAGAACGATCTCCCGGGTTCGCGCCGCTACGCCCGCGATTTCATGCAGCGTGGAGTCGACCTGCACCTGCATGGTCTCGGCGTACTGCGGGTCGCCGGTGGAGGGCAGATTGATCAGCACGTTCTCGGCCGCGCCCCGGGCCGCAGCCTCTCCGAGAAAGGCTGCGACCAGCACGTCGCTGGCAGCGTTTGCGTTGCTGCGTCCGGCCAGCGTTTCGGCCGCGACGACGAGTCGCGCGCAGGCCCTGACGCATTCCCAGGGCACGTCCGACGCAAGGCGCGCGGCCGACCGAAGCGCCGTCCGGCGCGCCTCCTGTTGCTGGTCGGTCTCGCGCGGCAGCTTCAATGCCGTGGCATAGCCCGCGTAAGCCTCAGCGTCGCGGTCAGCGAGCCGCAGGAACTCCGCCGCCAGCTCGTGCCCGACGGCCTCGCAACGGAAAAGGGTCGCCTCGTAGGCCGCGTACTTCGGCTTGCCCTTCGAGAGCGCAGCCACCATCGAGATCAGGGACGCCCCGAGGGATGCAGCGACCGCCGATGCCGTTCCTCCTCCAGGAACCGGCTCGGCCGAGGACAGGCGCTCGACGAATTCGATAACTGTCAGGTCCGCGAACGGCGGTGAGGTTGGCGTTCGATCCATGCGCCGATTGTAGGCAGCAAGACCGAGTTCCAGTTCACCATTCGAACGCACGGCTTCCAAGGGCTCAGTCGTGCGCCCGATCCTCCAACGGCGCGACAGCTCGCCCGATCAATGCCCTCAGGCGGGGCCTACCTGGTCATCGATCCCGTCCACGGTCCAGCGACGCGATCGATGCTGGAAGCTCAGGGCGAGCCTGGCGCCCGGCGTTTCGACCTCAAAAACGGTTCGGGGGCCGACCTCCGCTCGATAGGCGGAATCCTCACTTCGGACGGCAGACAGGCGGATCACTGGCAACCGAGCCTCACCCCATGTGATCTCGCGTGGGCTGCCGTCGAACCAGTCGGCTCGAACGCGCACGCTCACCGGCTCCATGCGGACGATGGCCATGGCGGGCGCTCCTCTTCGCTATGTCAGGACCGTCGTTCGCTCGGGCATTGAGCGAAAGAACGGACGTTCTATTACTTCCCGTAGACTACCCGAACAGACGTTCTATGTCAAGGTCGAAGCAACGCCTCTCCGGTTGTGCTGTGAATGTGCCGGGCGTCAGTGACAGGTCGCATGGCACTACCTCGTGACGCCCCGGGAACTACCCCCGGCGTCGGTCAGTCCGCGGCTACCCCGGTCCTCGTCCCCCGAAGCCAGCGAGTGGCCACGCCCGCGGCCGCCCAAACCCGGCCCTGGGATATCGCGACGCCGAGGAGGACCACCAGGCCGCCTGCCGGCTCGTGCCAGACGACGGTCTCGCTCAGGAAGGCCACGCCGACCGCAACGGCGAAGAGGGGCGTGAGATACGTAACAGTGCTGGCCGTGGAGGGTCCGGCCTCGCGCGATCTGGTAGTTGAGAACGAAAGCGAAGCCCGAGCCGAGAGCCCCGAGGCCGAGCATGCCCAGGACCGGCGCGACGGTGATCGGTCCGTGGAGCGGTCCCGCGCCGACGCCGAGCGGCAGGAGAACCGCGGCACCGCAAATCACCTGGCCCGTGGCCAGGGCTACGCCACTCTCCGGAAGACCGGCGAGGTGTCGGCGCACGTACGGGAAAGCGACGCCGTAGCAGGTCACGGCGCCGAGGCACGCGGCGATGCCGATCCACTCGCCCGAGCCCAGCCCCTCCCAGACCCCGACCACGGTCAGGATCCCCAGGAACCCGACGACCAACCCGAACACCCGCTCGAGCGTGGGCTTCTCCTCGGGAAACGCCAGCAAGATCACGGCCAGGGTCGTCAAAGGCGTGCCGGCATTGATGATTCCCGCCAGGACAGACGAGATCTGCGTCTCGCCGAAGGCAAACAGCGTGAACGGAATGCTGTTGACGAGCATGGCCACGACGAAGAGGTGACGCCATGTGGAAAGCTTGCGCGGCAGCCGCTGGCCGGTGACTGCAGACAGGACGATCAGCGCGGCAGCACAGATCGCGAGGCGGACGAAGGCCACCTGGACGGGCGCGAGAACCTCGAGCCCCAGCTTCATCCACCAGAACGAGCAACCCCATGTTGCCGCCAGCAACAGGAACGAAACCTGCCACGGCAGGCGAGACGTACGAGCGTTGGGCCTGGTCGCCGATGTCACGTTGGATGAGGTCGATGTCACGTTGGATGAGGCGGTACAGGCCACCGCCGATTCGTTCCCCCGGAAGTGCGCTTCGACCGTCGTCCGGATCGCCGAGGTGCCGAGAGTCGATCTTCGCGCCAAAGCCGAAGGCCGGAAGCCACCACGTTGGGCTGCGACTATGCTCGACGGCATGAGCGAGCTGAAGCGTCTCGGTGGAGTCGGGCGTCCGGCCACCGACGCCGAATGGGCGGCAATTTCCAACCGTCGAGGACCTGCCGCGGCCTTCCTCTTCATCGTCACCAGCACCGGCGTCGTGTGCAGTCCGGGCTGCGCCGCGCGCACTCCGGGGCGCGGCAGGGTCCGCGTCGTGGGCGGGCTCCGCGAGGCTCTCGCAGCCGGCGCTCGAGCGTGCTTGCGCTGCCACCCGGACCGGCCCTTCGGCGCGAGGCCGACGCGGTCGAACAATCCCGTTCAGTCGTCGATCGCCCGAATGATGGCGGCCCTCACGGGCGGCGAGGATGTCCCGACCGATCGAGAGCTCGCCGGCCAGCTCGGACTTTCGGAACGCAGGCTGCGCGAGCTGTTCCGCCAATCGCTCGGCGTGACGCCGAGGGCGTGGCTGTCGGCTCGACGCGCAGAGTTGCTTCGCGCGCGCCTGGCCGGAGGTCAGGATGTGACAGGGGCGCTCTACGACGCAGGCTACGGCTCGCCGAGCGCTGCTTACGAAGCCTCGAACGGAGAGCTTGGAATGGCCCCCGGACGGTACCGAGCCGGAGCCACCGGCGAGTCGATCCGTTGGACCGTGGCCCCAATACCGGACGGAGTCGCGCTGGTCGCGGCCACGGAGCGCGGTCTCTGCGCCGTCCGGCTGGGCCTCGACGCCGAGGATCTTGCGGTGGAGCTGCGAGCCGAGTTCCCCGGCGCGGCGCTGTCCCGCGACGACGTCGCCCTGGCGGACGTGGCCTCGATCGTGTCGGACCTGGCCGTTGGTCGCCGGCGACCCGAAGCGGAGGCTCTGCCGCTCGACGTCAACGCCACTGCCTTCCGGCGGCGCGTGTGGGAGGCGCTGCGCCGCATTCCCGCCGGCGAGACCCGCTCTTACGCTCAGATCGCCGCGGCCGCCGGCGCGCCCGGCGCGGCCCGAGCCGTAGGCTCCGCCTGCGCCGCCAATCCGGTGGCGGTCGTCGTCCCGTGCCACCGGGTCGTCGGCTCGGACGGGTCTCTCCACGGCTACGCCTACGGCCTGACCCGCAAGCGCCAGCTCCTCGACGCCGAGGCCGGAGCCACCGAAGGGGCAACGCCGACAGGAGCGGCTGAGGCTGCCGCGAACGTCGCCGACGCGAACGTCGCAGTCCCGGACCTCCGACCGGAGCTCGAGGCGGTCGGTGGCTAGGCGCCTGCCGTCGCCGGTTCTTGCCGAATTCACATCACGTCGACATGGGGAAAGCCGTTGGCGCCGCACAAGCGCCTCAATCGCCAGATTCGAGGCGCCAGGGCGCTTGTGCAGGCCCACCGGTACATTGCCGGCCAATTGGAGGGCAGAATCGACGACCGGGGCAGACGGTCTGGCCGAGCTGAGGGCGAGCCGCCTTCCCGGTGTTGCCGTGGTGTGAAACGGGAAACTTCCGGAGTCTGTGAGTGAACCGCGCCCCGGCTCAGCGGCTTCCGTGCAGTCGCGATCGATCGCGACTGCCGTCTCCTCCCCGGGATCGACTTTCCGCGAGCGGGTCTTCTCGAACTGAGCCCACGCAGCTACTCGGTCTCGTCCTCGACCTCAGGCACACCCACGCGGCCCTCGACTGCCGAGGCCGGGTCGCGCTCGAACGGGGCCGGCAATCCCCGGTGTAGAAGGCTTGCGCGGGTGACGGCGCGATCGCCGAAGCGGCGCCGGACTGCGTCCGTAGCGTTAACGACTCGCCGCTGCTTCTCGTCGGCGACTTCGAACATGCCGATCTGCTCGGGTCCGCCGAGCCCTGTCGCGGCCACACCGAGGAGCCTGATCCTCTTGCCGCCGACTTCCGGCCGGGTGAGGTCGAGCGCGGCTCGCCAGATCGTGTCGGTCAGGTCGCTGGGCTCAGGCAGCGTCTTCTGGCGGGTGATCGTACGAAAACCAGAGTCGCGGATCTTGACTGCGATCGTACCGGCTCGGACCCCGCCGGCCCGCAGCCTGGCGGAGACACCTTCGCTCAGCGCCAGCAGCGTCCGCTCGATCTCGGCAGGATCGGTCACGTCGACGGCGAATGTCGTCTCGTGGCTGACCGATTTCGCCGCCTCGCCACCGCCGACGACCGGGTCCGCATCGAGGCCCAGGGCGCGGTCGTGGAGCGTGCCGCCATGATCGCCAAGGGCGCGCGTCAACGTCTCGACCGGCAGCGCCGCCAGTTCGCCGATCGTTCGAATCCCAAGCCCGTGCAAACGCTCGGCCGTCTTCGGACCGATGCCCCAAAGGCGGCGGATCTCGAGCGGAGCCAGGAAAGCGGCCTCCTCGCCGGGCTGAACCACCACCAGACCATCGGGCTTGCGGAGGTCGCTGCCAACCTTGGCGACGAGCTTGGTGGTCGCGACGCCGACCGAAACGGTGAGGCCCGTCGCATCCACGACTTCGGCCTTTATACGCCGGGCGATTTCCGGGGCGGGTCCGAATAGCGCCTCCGACCCGGCTACGTCGAGGAAGGCCTCATCGATCGAGACCTGCTCGACGGCCGGCGTGAAGCGGCGCAGCACGGCCATGACGTCGCGGCTGACACGCTGGTACTTGCGACCGTCGACGGGCAGGAAGATGCCGTTCGGGCAAAGGGAGAGGGCAGTCCGCAGCGGCATGGCTGAATGCACGCCGAACTTGCGGGCCTCGTAGCTGCACGTGCTGACGACGCCGCGCGACCCTGGGTCGCCACCGACGATCACGGGCTTGCCGCGCAGCTCCGGCCGGTCGCGCTGCTCGACCGAGGCAAAGAAGGCGTCGAGGTCGACGTGGATGATGCTGAGGCGGCCGCGGGTCATGGCCAAATGATGGCGCGGCCCGGGGCGCATTGCGAGAGACTCCGACCCACCGCGGTGACGCTGCTCCAGTGACGGCGAGCGACGCCGCCCCCCGGTCCGCGCCGGCTAGCCCTTGGGTTCGACGACGATGGTGACTTCGGGCGTCATGCCTGCGTAGACCTTGACCGCGACCTTGTATGTGCCGAGCGACTTGAGCGGCTCGGGTAGCTCGATCTTGTGGCGGTCGACGGTGATACCGCGGCGGCCGAGGGCCTCCGCAATCTCCTTGGCAGTGATGGAGCCGTAGAGTTTGCCGCCCTCGCCCACCTTCACGCCCATGGTCAGCGTCGTGCTGGCGATGCGCGTGGCCGCGATATCGGCGTCCTCGCGTTCACGCTTACGCTTCTCCTCCCGGCTGGCGATGTCGTGCTGCCAGGCGCGGTAGGCGCCGCCGGCGGCGGAAACTGCCAGCTTTCGGGGCACGAGGAAGTTGCGGGCATAGCCTTCGGCGACTTCCTTCATCTCGCCGCTCTTGCCGAGCTTGTCGACGTCCGCGGTCAGGATGACCTTCACGCGAGAGATTCCTCCTTGCTGGTCCACGATCGAACCCGCGGCCCGATCCCGGTTTGGTTGATGAGCCGGCCTGCAACGTCGAGCGCTGCCGGCAGCCGGCGAATGAGCCTCCGGACGGGACCGGGGGTGAGGCGGCGCACCTGGGCCATGTCTCGCCGGAAGGCTTCTCGGTCTATCTCCAGCTCGTCGATCTTCTCTTCAAGAATCTCGTCCGCTATTCCATCCAAGAACACCTCAACGGCAAGAACCACGACGGCCAGGTCGTCGATGCCGCCCAGGACGCGGATGTCGTCGGGAATGAGATCGCGACCGACGAGAACGTAGCAGGCCGCCCCGGCCAGAACCGCTTTTTGAGCAGCCGGGACTCGTCCGTCCGCTACGAGCGCCCAGATCAGCCGCGCGTAGGTGGGCACCCGGCCGGCGACCGGAACGAAGGCGAGCCAGCGGAGCGCTCGCAAGAGGCTCCCCTTGCGACGCCGCCGACCTTTCGACACCATCAGACTCGTGCTCGCCATCCTCAGTTCGGCCGTGCTCGGCCCTTCGCCTGGCAATCGAGTGCAATCGACCGCTCCGGGAATGGTTGAGTCTACCAGGCAGGACCGGTAACTACGAGTCGGCCGCGCCCGACCCACGGCAGATCCATAGGTTTGGTCAATTCTCCAGCCGGGAAGGGCCGGTCGGCGCCCTCCAGGCCCGGGAGACCATGCCCTTCGCGCCTCGGACCCAAGCCCGCGACCGCGCAGCCGGCCGTCTTCGATCCGCTTGACAATCGAACGGGTGTTCTGTAACCTCGCCCGTAGGGAAAGGAGCCGCCTGTGACCAAGCACGACGCCGAACGTAAACGCAGGATTGTTGACTTCATCGCGGCGACGTTGAGGTCCCGCGGCTACCCACCGTCCGTTCGCGAAATTGCCGTCGCCGTGGACCTGGCCTCCACGTCGGCTGTCCACCACCACCTCCAGACGCTCGAACGCGAGGGCTATCTCGAGCGCGGCGCGGCTCAATCGCGCGCCATCCGCCTCACGCCCACCGCGGCGCTGCGGCTGGGGCTTTCCGGCGAGTTGATGCCGCAGGCGACCGCATCCGAGGCGCATGTGCTGCCCATAGTCGGCGAGATCGCTGCAGGCGGCCCCATCGAGGCTTACCAGGACGCGTCGGAGAGCATGGCGGTCCCGGACCTGCTGGCTCCGTCGGGCGATGCCTACGTGCTTCGCGTCCGGGGTGATTCGATGATCAATGCTCATATCCAGGACGGTGACTTCGTCCTGATCCGGCCGCAGCAGACAGCCCGCGACGGGGACATAGTGGTCGCCCAGGTCGAAGAGAACTCGGTGACCCTCAAGCAGTTCTTCAAGGAAGGCGGACGCATTCGCCTGCAGCCGGCCAACCCCGACTACCCGGCAATGTTCTATAACGACGTCCGGATCCAGGGCAAGCTCATCGGGGTCATTCGCCGGTTGGACTGAGCTGGGACTCATCCACACAGGCCGTCCACAGTCCGCCCACAGAGGCGGTGAGTTCGGGGATAGCCGAGTCGCCTTCCGGTCGGTTCGTTGACGCGCCCGAGGCACGACCAAGCCACCATTGCGGTTGTCACTCATCAGCAGCCAGGCCGCGAGGAAGGCGCCCACCCGTGATCGACCGACTGCCGCCCCAGAACCTGGACTCCGAGCAGGCCGTGCTCGGCTCGATCCTGATCGATCGCGATGCAATCATCGAGGTCGCCGACTTCCTGCACGTGGACGACTTCTACCGCCAGGCCCACGGACGCATCTACGCGGCCATGCTCGAGCTATTCGAGCATCGCGAGCCCATAGACGTTGTCACCGTTGCGGAAGCCCTGGAGCGTGGCAACGAACTGGAGGCGGTGGGCGGCGCCAGCTACCTTTCCACCCTCGGCAACGACACGCCCACCGCGGTTCACGTGGCCCAGTACGGCCGAATCGTGGAGCGCAAGGCCGTCCTCAGACGGTTGATTTCCGCGGCCGGCAAGATCGCCGCCATCGGCTACGAGGACGGTTCGGACATCCAGGAGTCGATCGACCGGGCAGAGGGCGAGCTTTTCTCCGTCAGCCAGCATCGGACGAACGACGGCTTCAGCCCCCTCCGGACGCTCCTGCATGACGCCTACGACCGGCTGGACTACCTGCATGCCCACCGCGGCGAGATTGTCGGCATCGCCTCCGGTTTCGCCGACCTGGACCAGCTGACCACCGGCTTCCAGCCGAGCGACCTGGTCGTCGTTGCGGCGCGGCCGAGCGTCGGCAAGACGAGCCTCGCCCTCAACGTGGCCGAATATGCCGCGGTTCGCGAGGGCAAGACGGTCGGCGTCTTCAGCCTCGAGATGAGCAAGGAGCAGCTGGTCCTGCGCCTGCTCTCAAGCGTCGCCGCGATCGATTCGCAGCGCCTCCGCTCGGGTTTCCTCGAGGAGCTCGACTTCGCCCGCATCGCGCCGGCTCTGCAATCCCTCTCGGACGCGCCGATCTACATCGACGACACGCCGAATATCAGCACGATGGAACTTCGGACCAGAGCCCGGCGCCTTCAAGCCGAGCACGGCCTGGACCTTCTGATCGTCGACTATCTGCAGCTGATGCAGGCTACCAGCAACAGCCGCGACGCCAACCGCGTCCAGGAGGTCTCCGAGATAAGCCGCGGGCTCAAGGGGCTTTCCCGGGAGCTGAAAGTTCCCGTGATCGCCCTCTCCCAGCTGTCGCGCCAGCCGGAGATGCGCGAGTCGCGCGAGCCTCGGCTGTCGGACCTGCGAGAGTCAGGCGCCATCGAGCAGGACGCCGACCTGGTGCTCTTCCTGTGGCGCGAAAGGGACAAACCGGGCGACGAGAGCGACACGGACGGCGAGGTCGTCAACCTGCGGCTGGCCAAGCACCGCAACGGCCCCACGGGCGAAGTGAAGCTGTGGTTCAAGAAGAGCCAGACTCGCTTCATGAGCTATGCGGGCGAACGCTACGCCGAAGCCGTCTGACCAACAGGCTTCACCGTGTCGCGAGGATCCGGCTGGTTCGGAACCTCGCATCCAGGCTCTAGACTGCCGTGAACAGGGCGGCCTGGCCCGCCCGAAAAGGGAGGAGCTCGATGGGCGTGATAATCGTCCGGGAGATGGTCGGCACCAGTTCTCACTCGTGGAGCGACGCGGCTCGCCAGGCCGTGGCCCTGGCGAGCAAGACCGTCCGGAATATTCGAACGGTGGAAGTGGTTCAGTCGACCGCCCGCGTCGAGGGTGGCGAGATCGTCGAGTACCGAGTCCAGATCAAGCTCGGCTTCGAATACGAGGAGTAGCCCGGCGGCGGCGAAGAGTGCCTCACCTGTCGCCGCGAAGGGGTCGACAGCCGGGCTGACATTCGGATAAGCGGCGGTTGATCGCGGGCCACCAGTATCCGCCAATGCAGACGTCCGCTTCCGGTCCGGTTGACACCCGTCGGGTCGGTTTTCTATCGTACGCGCCACCGTTCGGCGAGCAGCGGCAGGGCAAGGAGGAGTTGCGGGTGTCCGTCGAGCCCGAAATCGACGACCGCCTCGCCGAGGAGATGGCGCGGGTACGGTCGTGTTTCCCGCTGCGTTCCGGCAAGATCCAGCGCCCGTGCCTGCCGGAGGAAACTCTTCGACGCGACCGGCTCTTCGATTGGCTGGACGCGCGGTCGGGCCGCCGCGTCGTATACGTCACCGCCGAGGCGGGCTTCGGCAAGACCACGTTCGTCGCGGATTTCCTTCGTCGGTCGCAGCTCCGAACCTTCTGGTACCGGCTCGACGAGGACGACACCGACAGCCTGGTCTTTATTCGGTACCTGGTCGCGTCCTGCCAGGCGGTTGACCCGAGGCTCCTGGCGCGGTCAGCCACTCTTCTGGCCGACTCTTCGCTCGAACCTCCACGAGAGAAGGCCATCCTCGACACGCTGCTCAGCGAGATCGGCGGCTTGGGGGAGATGCCATCGGCGCTCGTGCTCGATGACTTCCACGTGGTGGAGTCCGTGCCCTCGATTGGATTGCTGGTGGAGCGCCTCATAGCCGGTGCTCCGGCGGCGCTGAAGCTGATCGTAGCCAGCCGGAGGACTCCGAGCCTGTCGGTCGCAGCCCTCAGGGCCCGAGGTGAGCTCGCCGAATTGGGACGCGAAGAACTCAGATTCGACGAGGGCGAGACGGGACGGCTCTTCAGCGACTCCTACAATCACCCGCTCGAGCCCGACGTCCTGCACGACCTCCAGGCTCGAACCGACGGTTGGGCGGCGTCGCTCCAGCTCGTCGGGACGGCCGTCGACGGGCGATCCCCGGGCCAGGTGCGGGCATTCGTGCACTCGCTCTCCGGCGCCGATGGCGGTCTCTACGACTACCTGGCCGAGGAGGTGGTCGGAGACCTCGAGCCCGAAATGCGCGACTTCCTCGTGCGGACGGCCATTCTTGAAGATGTCGTCCCCGATACCGCCGCCGTCGCAGCCCGTGTAGCACCCGCCCAGGCCCGCCGCCTGCTGGCCGAGGCCCAGAGGCTCGGCCTCATGTCCAGGGGCGGCGACCAGGGAAGCACGTGGCGGCCTCACCCGTTGGTCCGTGAGTTCCTGCTCGCTCACCTCGAGGCGGAACTGGGGCAGGGCGGCGTCGCGGAGATGCATCGACGACTGGCGGCCGTGATGGAGCCTCGCTCGTGGCGCCTGGCGGCACGCCACTGGGCCGCCGCTGGGGACGCCGACGAAGTCCGCCGCGTCGTGGGTGCGGCAACTCCAACGATCATCGGTACAGGCGACCTGGCGGCCGCCGACGAATTCGTCGCGCGCTTCCCAGACCCAAAGCCCAACCCCTGGTTCGACATCATCCGGGCGAGGCGCCTTTTCGCCCTGGGACGCTACCGCGAGGCGCGGGAGGAAGCCCGACGACTTCAGGGCTCAGCCGCCGTCTCGGCTTCGACCGACACCTCCCTGGCCCTGGCGGTCGCGTTGACGCTGCTCAACCTGGGAACGGAGCTGGACGATGGGGACATGCGTACGGCGGCCGTCGACGTGCTCAGGAGGTGCGACGATCGGGAACTGGCGTCGATCGCCCAGGCAACGGAGGCCCTGTACCAGGCAGCCGAGGAAGGCAGGCTGGACTCTCTCCGCGACCTGCTGCTGGAGACGCTGCACCTGAACCGGGAGCGGGGCCACTCCAGGTACGAGGGAATCTCGTTGTTGAACCTCTCCAACGCCCAGAGGCCCCTGGGCAACCCGCAGGCAGTCATCGCGGCCGGAACGGAGGCGATTCGGATTCTCCGGTCCGCCGGGAATTTCTGGGATCTCTCGGCCGCGCATCTGAACGTCGCTAGGGGGCTGGCCCACATCGGTCGCTGGCAGGAAGCCCAGTCTCACATCAACGAAGGGATCGACGAGACAGACCAAACCGCGAAACCCGAAGTCGTATCCGAAGCTGCAGAGCTCGAGGCGATGTACGGCGATCCGGCCCGAGGCCTTCTTCTCCTCGGCCGGGTCTTCTCGGAATCGGAGCGAAGACGGGACGATCCGTTCTGCCGTTACGTGGCCGCTCGCCTCGCGCTCGAGCACGGCCAGCTCGACCGGGCCGCCGAGCTCCTGCGGCAGATTGCGGGAGAGGCTCTGGTTCCAGGCTTCCGAGGCGCTCGCACGTCGCTCGACCTCCAAATCAGGTCTGTCGCCAATCCCTCCGACCCGGATCTCCCGGCCGGGTTCGAGGCTGCCCTGCGGTCTGCCCAGAGCCAGCGGGCCTGGTTCTGGTGGAAGAACATCCGCCTGACGCAGGCGCTCGTTTCTCCCGGCGAGGCGCTCGCGGACCATCTCAGATCGCTCGAGCCTGGAGACGCGGCCTACCTGTCGATCCAGGCGGAGCTTGTTCTGCGGCGCCTCGCCGACCTGAACGAGCCGGCCTTCGGGACGGTCCGAAATGAGGCTTCGCTCCGTCCCGAACGCTGGCGTTGGGCCCTGAGGAGATTCTTCTCCAGGGCCGAACACGACGCTTCGAACGTCGGACGAGCGGCCGAACTACTCGAGGTCGTCGGAGATGTCGAGGATGTCCCCCTCCTCGCGTCGCTCCGGCAGAAGAGAGCACTCCGCTTGCCCGATGCCGGCCGAGCTCTCAACCGGCGGCTGGCGCCCCGCGTATACGTCGAGGATCTTGGGCGCGTGGCCATTCGGATAGATGAGCGCACCATCCCCGGCACGGATATACGCAAGAAGATCCTGGCTTTGCTCTGCTTCCTGTTGACAAGACCCCAGTTCACCGCCACGCGGGAGCAGGTGCTCGAAGCGTTGTGGCCTGAGATGGATCCGGAGGCGGGGGCGAATTCCCTGAACCAGTCGGTGTACTTCTTGCGCCGGGTCTTCGAACCCGGCTGCGAAGACGAGACCAGCGCCGGCTACCTCCGAAGCCGGGCGGATCTGATATGGCTCGACCAGGATCTCGTGCAAAGCCGCAGTGCCCACTGCCTCAAGCTGATCGCCACAATCCGTCGCGACCCATCTCCCGAACTCATCACCGAGCTGGCCGAGTCGTACCTGGGCCGTTTCGGGGTCGACTTCATCTACGACGACTGGGCCTCGTCCTTCAGGGACACCCTCCATGCGAGCTTCCTCGATCGAATCGAGCGGGCGGTGACTCTCGACACCAGGGCCGGCGCTTTCGATCGTGCGCTCTCGGTTGCCCAACTGGCACTGCAGGCCGACCCGGACGCCGAGCAGATCGAGCTTTGCCTGGTGCGCGTGTACCTAAGAACGGGCGCGAACGCCGCGGCAGCAAAGCAGTACGCGCACTATGCCGGCGTGATGCGCGAGCAGCTGGGAGTGGAGCCGCTCCCCCTCGAAGCGATCTGACTCGGCGAACCCGGCCTGAGTAGGCCAAGTACCGTATTGACCCAGTACTTCTGGCTGCCTACCGTGGCCAAAGGTCCGGTGCGAGCCTCGCGCTCCAGCCGGATTCGAACGAGCGGATGCTTCGAGGTTCCGGCTGAATGCGGGCACTTGGGCCGGGGTCGAGCCGCCAGTGCAGCCCACCGCGCGTTGGTCTACAGGAGATGATCCTGTGTTTACCGAGTCCAACAGCAGAGCCTGGTGATCACCGTGTTGCATCGTATTCAGAAGCTGATGGTTGTGGTGGGGTCCGCGCTGCTCGTAGCATTGGGCGCAGGCGCAAGCTACCGACCATTCTGAGTACCTCTCTCCCATAGCCGCGCGACACTTTGCGCGGCTAGAGTGCCGGCGGCTGAGCGTGGAGTAGCGATGAACCGCCGGCTGGGGCTGTCGATCGCGATTGTGGTGCTGACGAGCGGAGCGCTCTTCGTCGGCGCCGTTTTCGCGTACCCGATCCCGGACGGGTCCTGGCCCGAGATCGTGTTCTGGATCGTCCTCGCGCTCGTCGGATCTTCCTACCCGGTCCAGCTGCCGGGCCGGAGTTTCGTCGACGTGGGCTTTGCCCCGGTCGTGGCAGCAATGAGCCTCGGCGGGCCGGCTTTCGCCGGATGGGTCGCGCTGATAGGGGTCACCCAGGTTCGTGAGCTACGCCGCCAGGTTCCCTGGTACGGCGTCCTGGCCAACCATGCCGGTATGACCGGCCCCGCCATCATCGGCGCCTTTGCCCTGAGCCTGGTCCCGTCCCGACCCGGAAACCCCCTGATCGATTTCGCAGCCACGTTTGGCGCCGCGTGCATCTACTTCTCGCTCAACAGCCTGGTGACGGCTTCGTTCGTGTCGGCCAGGGAGGGCGAGCCGATGTCCAGGCTGGTGCGGGCCGACGCGGGCGCCTATGCCAGCATGCTTGCCCTCGCGCCGGTGGCGTGGCTGATGGGGCGGATATACGTGGCCGCCGGCTGGTGGGCGGTGTTTTTCTTCCTCATGCCCGTGTACACCACCCGGCTGGCCTACCAGCGGTTCGTGGAAGTCCGCGAGATGTTCACCCAGACGATCGAGAGCCTGGCGGGGGCGGTCGACAGGCGCGACCCCTACACCGGCGGTCACAGTCGCCAGGTTCAAACCATTGCCATGGACATCGGCAGGGCGATGAAGGTCAGCGCCGGCGACCTCGAGGCGCTCGAATGGGGCGGCCTTCTGCACGACATCGGGAAGATCGGCGTGCCCGACGCGGTGCTGCTGAAGAAGTCGCGACTGACACGTGACGAGCGCATCGCCATGAATAAGCACCCGGAGCTAGGCGCTGAAATAATCGAGCCCGTCGGAAAGCTCGCCCCGGAGCTGCCAATCATCCTCCACCACCACGAGTGGTTCAACGGATCCGGCTATCCCGACCGTCTCGTGGGTGACGAGATTCCCAAGCTGGCGCGGATCCTGCATGTCGCCGACTCATTTGAGGCGATGACCGCGGCTCGACCGTACCGCATGACCCCGCTCACGCTCGGGGAGGCGCTGGCCGAGCTGCACAAGTTCAGCGGAATCCAGTTCGATCCGGATGTCGTGGTCGCCTTCGAGCGGACCAAGTGGGCGCGTGAGATGCCCGACCCAGATCGGCCCGGAGCTAGAGAGGTCCCTCTGATCGGCCTGGCCGCAGGGTCGATCGCGACGGCCGGCGGGGCGAAGGTGGAGACCCCCGGGGCCGCAGGATCAAAGGAGGGGGCCGCGACGGCTTCAAGCGAAGTCCCGGAGAGTCCCGATTCTCCCCGTCCGCGTCCAGCCGCCATCTGATCCGTGCCCGCGCTCGGCGTTTTCCTGGGGCTTGCTCTCGGCCTGCTCGCCGGCGGCGAGCTCTGGAACCTGGTCTACGTCCGCCTGCGCTGGCTGCCCATCCTGCTCGTCGCCGCAGCAGCTCGCCTTGGGCTCGATGCGGCGCTAACGGCCGGGGCCGTCCCGGATGGCCTGCGGCTGTGGCTCGTGCTCGTCGCCTACGTCCTGCTCACGGCCATGCTGCTGGCCAACCGAGGCCTGCCCGGCATGACGGCCGCAGCGCTCGGGACTGCAGCCAACGGCATCGCCATCGTGGCCAACGGCGGCTGGATGCCGGTCTGGCAGCCCAGCCTGGCCGCGGCCGGCTTCGATCCAACCACCCTCCATTCGAACTTCCACAGGATGCTGGTCGGACCGGTCGACGCCAGCTTCTTCGCACACGGCGGGCCGCTGGTCGACATAATTCCGATCCCGATCCCGATCGTCCAGTCGGTCGCGTCGGTTGGCGACCTGCTCCTCGCCGCCGGGCTGGCCTTCTTCGTTTTCGCGGCAGTGGTTCGAGCGCCGGTGCTGGTCTCGGTCTCGATCCCGGCCGGTCGCTCGGCCGGCGAAGATGCGCGGCTCGGCGAGCCGCGGGGCGCGCTCGGCCACACATACGTCCGACTTGCCACCAACGGCGCCTTCTCCGCGATGTGGCTCGGTCAGGTCGTCAGCTCGCTCGGCGACCGCGTTCACCAGGTGGCCCTGGTATTCCTGGTGGCACGAGCCACCGATAACTCCCCGCTGGCCCTCGGCCTGGTGTTCGCCGCTATGACGGTCCCGAGTTTTCTGGTCGGGCCGCTGGCCGGCGCCCTTGTCGATCGATGGGACAGGAAGCGCGTCATGGTCGGCTCGGACCTCATCCGGGCCGGCATCGTCGGCCTCATTCCGGTGACGTCCGGCCTGAACGTCGGGCTCGTGTTCGGGCTCGTCTTCCTGCTGGCGGCAGTATCGTCGTTCTTCCGCCCGGCCCGTGCCGCCGCGTTGCCTCAAGTGGTCCCGGAGGAGGATCTCCTGACCGCCAACTCCGCGATGTGGATCGCCGACACGGTTGCCGACCTTGCCGGATACAGCCTGGGCGGGCTGTTCGTTGCGTTTCTGGGCTCGTCGCTGGCGCTCGCGTTCTGGATCGACGGGGCTAGCTACGTGGCATCCGCGGCGCTTGTAGCGGCCGTGGTGATCCCGCCGATCGCTCGGCGGACGTCCATCGATCACGGCGAGAGCGGCGCGGCGGAAGCGGGAGAGGCTCCGGCGGTAACCTCCATCCGGACCGAGATGGCCGAAGGCTGGCGGTTCCTTCGGGACGAGAGCGTCCTGATAGCCACGACCGCACAAGCGGCCATCGCCGAATACGGGCTGGGCGCGCTGACTGCGCTGGCGCCGCTGCTGGTCGCCTCGCTGCCGCTCGGCGGTACAGACGCCCCGGCGGCTTACGGGTTCTTCGAGATGGCCATGGGCGCGGGCCTGGTCGGAGGAGGTGTCGTTCTCGGCGGAATGTCGGCGCGTCTTCCAAAGGGGCCCGCGATCATCGCCGCGTTCACGGCGTTTGGGATCGCGCTGGTCGCCCTGTCCGCGACCGGCGACCTGCCCATGGCCCTGGGGCTGGCGGCGGTCGTTGGGCTGGCCAACGTCGCCTTCGTGGTGCCGAGCCAGACGCTCTTCCAGCAACGCACGCCAGGCGAAGTGCTGGGCCGAGTGGTGGCCATCCGGCTCGCCATCGTCAACGGCGTCCTGGCTCTGTCCATGGTCACGTCGGGAGCCCTGGCCCAGACGTTCGGCCTGCGGCCGGTGCTGGCCGCCTGCGGTTTGCTGACTGCGGCGGCAGGCCTCGCCGGCCTGGCCGTTCGGCCCATACGCCGGGCATAGCGGCCGCTCAAGCGCCGAGTGGCGAAACACCGTTTCCGGCCGGGGACCGTGTCACCCCGGCTTTGCCGGAAGCGTCAAGCACCTCCGCGACGCGGCAACGGGACGCGTGGGCTAAACTGCCGGGCAGCAGGGCGCTCGACACCTCGTCGTTGACGGGCGGCTCGCGCCGACCAGAGACAGAATCACGGCACCAGCAGTGCCCGTAACAGGTGGGCCGGACCCAACGGCCGCCAACACAGGAGTGGCACGAGGGCAATGACCGACCGCGACAAGGACCGAGACGCGACGCCGGCGACGGACGACTATCTGGCGGGCGACGAGGAGTTCGAGGAAGAGCCCGAGCAGACCTTCGAGGCCGAGGGCGAAGCCGGCGAGGCCGAGGGCGAAGCCGGCGAGGGCGAGTTCGAAGCCGAAGGCGAAGGCCCCGCGGGACCCGCCACTTCCGGCGCGCGCCGCCGATTCGGTTTCGGCCGTGGCGACAGGGCAGAGGAAGAGGTCGAAACGCGCCAGATTGGATCGGTTCGCGGGACGCACGAACGGGTTCACATCGACGACCGACCGTCGGCTTTGTTCGCCCTGGTTTGCGCCGCCGCGCTGCTCGGCGTGCTTGGATTCTCGTGGCTCGGCGGCGTGCTGCCGAAGGCGGTCGGGCCGACGCTGACCCCGCTCGTGGTTCCGA
>Ga0209777_10001399_pt1 | contig 35063 bp, 34 predicted proteins | sample FrelakmetHBP12HB_FD_187147 | JGI IMG/M metagenome (GOLD analysis project Ga0209777, IMG submission 187147) | Freshwater lake sediment microbial communities from the University of Notre Dame, USA, for methane emissions studies -HBP12 HB (SPAdes)... | ecosystem: Environmental > Aquatic >...
TCATCATGCCGACTTTCGAGGTTTCATACATCACGCCGACTTTCGAGGTTTCCCTCATCATGCCGACTTTCGAGGTTTCATACATCATGCCGACTTGCGAGGTTTCCCTCATCTCGCCGACTTGCGAGGTTTCCCTCATCTCGCCGACTTGCGAGGTTCCCCACATCACGCCGACTTTCGAGGTTCCCCTCATCTCGCCGACTTTCGAGGTTCCCCTCATCTCGCCGACTTTCGAGGTTCCCCACATCCAGGCGATGAAGCCCTTATCCTTCAATTCCTGCAGGAATTCGTCGCCTAGCAGAAGGTGGATCTTCCAGCTTTCCTTCAGCGCCTCATAAGCCTTCTTCATGTAGGCAGCGCTTTTCTCAGCGAACCAGTCAGGCGTTGATGGGCCGTCGACTCTGAACGTCCAGTCGTTCACGGTTAGTTCGCTGCGGGTTCTGCGGGTGAGAAGCTTCTCAACATCGGGGATGATTTCGAAGAGGACAAAGTCTTCGCCTTCGCCGGAGTTTTTGAGGCCGTGGGCTTGTTTGATGGACTCGTGGCTCATGGGTGCGTCGCCGTCTTTGAGCCAGAGAACCTCACCTTTCTTGGTGACGATGCCGCTGAAATATCGGCACATGGTCTATGGCGCCTCCACATAGGCTTCGAGGTCGGGGATGCTTTGCCAGGTCACGGTCCAGAAAAATTCCCATTCGTGTTGTTCTTGGATGTGTTTCTTGAGGCGTTCAAGGTCTTGGGGAGTGCAGTCCTGGGCAGTGCACAAAGCACAGAGTAGATCGCACAACGCGCTAAGCCTCCATCTTGCAATCGTTTTCTTTTGTTGATTTTAGTTGCAGAAGGTTCTCGATTTCCTTCTGAATAGAAATTTCATCCTTTTTGGCGAGTCCTTGCAGTTTAAAGTAGAGCTCGTCCGAGACGGTGATTGAAACCCATCCTTGTCTTGGCATTTTCTTTTACTCCTTTCCTGTGACGGTGATATTACGGTAAGTATTATATAACATTACCGTACCTGTGACGGTATGGGAAATAATGCTTAAATACCATGAAAATTACGGTACTCTTGAGAGGGCTTGCAAAATTCCAAAGAAAGGATATAAATCAATCACTGTGCGTGACGAGATTTATGAAAGGTTTAAACAAGAATGGAGCAAAAACAAGTCAACATACGTAAAAAAGGGAATATCGAGTCTTGCTGGCTTCATCGCTTATTTGCTTGAGGAAGAAATCGCTAAACGGTTACCTCCAGTTCAGGCGTCAATAAATCTTCCTCGGTTTGAACATTTCAATATGGGCGATAACGGAGTAAAAATAATAGAACGTGATGGTTCAGGCAAAATCATGATTGTAGCTGATGTTTATTTTAAGCCTCAGGGGATTTTCTGTGATTTCGACAAGTTATCCACGTGTGTACACATCAAGTTTGCATTGACTGTTACTGAAATTCAAGAACAGATAAGAAAACTGCGAAGGGAAGGGTGGGTGAAACTGCCCGATGTCTAATCCTCTTTTTTCACAATCTACAAAAAAAGGGGTATCGCAACCCATAAAGATCGGAATCGTTGTTGGAATCGCAGTTTTGGTTTGCTTTGTAATAATAACCTATTTCGTGGTTTTGCGTCCAAGTATTAGCCCTGACATAAATAGTGTTCAAATAGTTAATTGGCAACCAAAATGGACAGGAAACATGGTGAATGTAGCAAATGCAAGGCTTCAGGAGTTGCAAGACCCTGAATATTCATTAGACCCCTCTGTAGATGTGACAATCAAGAATCCAACACAATATTACGTGTACATCAAACTCAATGGGCAAATTGATGTGACGATATTTAAAAATGGAAACAACATAGGAGATTTCTCTGCCACCACATCAAATACCTTTACAATACCACCTTACTCCAATGATGTCTACTCTCTGAATATGCCACTAAATCAAGGCTATCCTTCCGGTTATATTTATTTGCGAAGTGACAGCATGAATGCGTCTTTCAAAAAGTGCAATGTTTCTGAACTATACCGTGGAACAACAATGCCGCCATAGGATCGCGTCTTTGGTGTTGTGGGTGTTGGGTCTCATCAGGAAAGCGGAATAGTAGGTCGTTGGTTTTTTTATCGGCGATGTTTTCTTCTCGAAAACAAAAATAGTAAAGCTGCGGCAACAAGCAAAAGCACGAATAAAACAACTGTTGAAGGCAGAACCGTAGCTACGTAGAGGTCGCCTTCGCCGTTAGCTACCGCGGGGAAAACTCCGACGACACCAACAAAGTAATGTCCGTCTTTAAGTGTGAGCAATGGTAAAGCGACGGTTTTGCCCGTGTCAGCGCCAATAAACGTGGTGAATTGGCCTGAAGCAACTTCTTTGCCAGATGCGCTGTCAACGACTGTATAGTTGAATAGTTCGTCGCCTCCAGTTTGGCCGCGGTTAATGACATACACTGAGAAAGCTATGGTGGCCCATTGATCCAGTCGACTAAAATGCAGGTTGTCTGGTTGTATGTCCAGCATTATAGGCGTCATTGGGAAACCTGTAGATCCTCCGGTGATTGGCGATGGCGAAGGTGGCGGAGAAGGCGTTGGTTCCATGATTGTTATTAAGCCCTGAATCAGTCCGGTTAGTACGTTGATGATTTGGGTGGCGACTCTGCTTCCCGTAAATAATCTTGATGCTCCAGTGAGTATCGAGACGGATTGGGTGGCGCTTCTATAGCCAAAGAATGCTCTCGCCGCCGAAGTCAACACGCTAACGACCTGCGTGGCGGCTCTAACCATGACTGAGACTATTGAGCTTGAAGTGGCGGGGGAAACCAGTTGGGTAGTTGACCTTACCAAGTTGCAGGTTCTTGCCACGGAAGCTATCAACGTGAGGGCTTGCGACGCTGTTCTGACTCCGTTAAAGAATCTTGAGGCAGTGCTCAGGGGCGATATGTTTTGCTGTGTTGACCTGAATCCTAAGAAGATTCTTGCGCCTGTCAAAAACGCGGTGATTGTTTGGGTCGCGGTTCTTACTGCTGTCTTTGATCTGGATGCTGAAGTAGCTGGTGAGATAAGTTGTGTGGCGACGCGGGTGCCAATGAACACTCTTGCCGCTGAAGTCAAGGGAGAGATCTGTTGGGTGGCGGATCGGGTTCCTGTGAAGAGGCGCAAAGCCGTACCCATTACCGCCAGGAGTTGGGTTCCAGTTCTGTAGCCCGTGAAAACTCGTTTTGAAGTGAGGAGGAGACTTAGGCTTTGAGTCGCGGATCGAACAGCAGAGTAAACCCTTGCGCCTGTCAGTAGTGGACTAATGGTTTGGATTGCTGTTCTGTGCCCAGTGAAAACTCTCGTCGCCGATAAAAGGAAGCTTAGAGTCTGGGTAATGGATCTGTAGCCTGTGAAAAGCCTTTTTGAAGTAAGAAGAAAACTCACCGTCTGAGTCGCCGATCGGACTCCCGTGAAGACTCTTACCTGCGAGTTCAATGGAGCCACAGACTGCGTTGTGGACCTGTGGCCAGTGAAGCCCCGCGTCGCCGACAATGATAAGCTGACGGATTGGGTGGCGCTTCTGGAGTAAGCTGTTGATTCTTCGAAGGTGGCGATGCACCCGTTTCCTCCTGTTCCAGCAGCGCCGCCTAATGTTGTGCCAGAACTTGCTGTGCCAGTAGAAGAAACGCTGTCGTATAAATAACCGAGTGAAACGTCATAGTTAAGGGCAACTCCTCCACCGTCTAAAAGGGTGAAGCCGTTAGTTGGTGATGATTGAGTCGCGTTTGCCACTGATCCGGCTTGCGCTGAAATCATTCCAACCCACAATTCGTTATTTTGTTGCGTACTTGAAGTTGTTCCTGTACTGGAGGTGCCTCCTGACCATGTACCTTTGTACGCAGTTTGATCAACTATCTGGTTTAAACCAGACCACTCGCATACGTCAGCGACTTCAGCGTATGTTCCACCTGAACCTCCAGTCATAGTGACGTTTATGATGGTTCCCGCGCTTGCGCTAACGATTCCTTTCCAAATTGTCACGTATGTGTTGCCATTGTTAGCTATCACGCTTGACCAGGCAACGTTTGTTTCGTTCACCTTGGAAACCGTGGGGTTGGCGGACGAGCCGTCTCCCATAACCTCTAAAATTAGTAGGTTTCCGCTTGCAGGTGTTTGTGATAAGGTTACTGTAAAAAGACCGCTTGCTACACTAGCGGTTCCCTGCGCGTAACCCTGAACCTTGACTGGGGGATCAAGATAAACTGGGAAAACAGCGTAGTTCAGAAAGGACACTGGAATGCGAATGTAAATTGTTAAGATGCCGTTGTTGGCTAAGACTCCATAATTTCCCGCAGTAGAATTCGAGTATACGTCACCATTTAATCCTGTGTTTATAGAGCTATCATATATCATTGGAGTTGGAAGCCAAAACTCTGTCACGTTACCTGGTCCATTAAAACAGATAGATCCGTTTGTGGTAAACTGGACGCCTGAAGGATTCAGCAAGCCGACTCCGTCGTGGTAGATCGTTAAGCTTGAGTTGTAGTAGCAGAATTCTTGATACTGAAGATAATCAGCGGCGGAGCTCGGAGAAGAAACCGCGTTTATAGCTAAGGTTTCTTTGAGCTGCGAAACCCCACAAGTATAGGTTAAGTTAGTGTTCTTCCATGCCCCCGCGTAGGAAACTGTGTTTCCTAAAACACTCATGGCAGCGCTTTGCGGGTTCATCGGCGACTGCATACCAACAACGTCAAGCGTGGCGATAGTGCTATTGTAATAGTTAAGCTGAGAAGTCGCCGTGTTCATCGTGAAGTTGTAGCCATTATTGAAAAAATTAACTGCGTTCGTGTTCTGCGAGTTGCCTTTAAAATAAGCCAAATACGAACCGTTAGACATCTCAACATAGCTTGAATCGTTACTTGCTGTGAGCATCGGAAATACTGGGCTTTGAATTAATTGTACGCCGTTAGAAGACTGTGCCCTGACCTGTGACACATCGGAAAATATTAAGAATGTGGAGGCGACCACTAACCAAACAATCAGCAAAGTCACGATTTTTCGGGTTGTCGTCTTCAGTTAGCATCACCATTACTTTTTATGGAGAAAAGAAAAGGGGAGACTGGCCATCGTGGTTTTATCCGCATGGAATAGTGCAGTTGAAGGTTCCCTGCAAACTGTCGCCTGCAACGACTGAAGCCGAAGTTATGCTTAAAGCGAATGCCAGATTATTCGTTGTTGGTGCCGATCCCAGGTAGTAGATGCCCATGCAAACTATTCCTGTTTGAGTTCCAGTGATTGAGCTCCAAGTATTCGTTATGGTGTAGTACCAGCTTAACCCGTTTGTTGTGGTGCACGATCCGATGGTAGGCGTCAGCGCGCTGGAGATTGCTAATCCGTTTGTCGAAATGTAGTTGGGCAAGTCTACCCAAGTGACTAGGGGCGTTGCGTCTGTACTCCATGCCATGTAAAGCGATTCGTTGCTTGTGCTTGCAGCGGTAGCCTGCCAAACTAACCATTTGCTACCGAGGGAAGTTACCAGGTCAGGAGTTGTGTAGTTGTATTTGACGTTGCCGTTGTGGTCGCGGATTATGACGTTTGCGTATGCGTATGGCGCAACTGACTGGTGAGTTTGAACTTGCCAATCAATGTTTTGGAGGGAGGATTGGAAAATAGAGGCGTTGAGGAGGAAGCCAGCGAGCATGCCGATTGCCAGGACGACTGCTATGGTTGAAATAAGTTTTTTCTGCGTTATCTCACCCCCGTCACTTTGCTTCTGTGAATGTGTACCCAATAGACAGCGACGAACACGGCGGAGTAAACCGCGAGAAAAACAATGTGGAACTTGGTTAAGTCGCCTATGAACCTGTTAAACGTCGGGACAACGCCGAAGCTATATGCGGTGCTGGGGCCCGTAACCGTCGCGGTTGCTGACTGGGTTATCCCTAAAAATTGGTTATAACCCGCGCTCGCTGGCCCCGCCGTCTCCGTCGTTGTTGATGTCCATGTCAACAAATTCGGAAACGCCATGAACAGCAGATAGTTAAAGAAGCCCAAGTACCCAAGCAAACCCAAAACATAGTAAACAACAGCTTTAGTCGCCCTTTTTAAACTAATTTTCTTCATCATCGCTTAACTCCGCACTGTTTTACCATGTTTTTTTCGGTTGCTTTGTTCTAATCCGCCAACCGTGACGATGCCAAGGCCCCCAACAATTACCCAAATCGCCCATCCAGGAGGTAACGCGCTGATCGCATTTTGAAGCGACGACGTATTAGGCGTCGTGAAAACTATGCTGGAAACAGTGGGATTAGGAGTTGTGAAAACGAATGTTGCCGTAGGCGCTGGGGTAACTCCTGAGCTTGAACTCGGAGCAGCATTCGCGGTGAAGTATGCGACAACCGTTAACGCCGCTGCGGGCATTTGGAAATTTACGGGGTTCACGTTTGAAGTTCCGAAGCCCGCCGTCGCGGCCCAGTGGTCAAAGGTGTAGCCTGGGTTCGCGGTGGCTTGAAGTATTATGGACGTGCCCGGCATGACCTGGTTCTGGTAGCTCGCTTGGAGTCCGGGGACAGGACATGTTGCGGATCCTGCTGTGTTGCCGTTGACAGTGAATATGAAGGCGTAGCTGCTGAGGGGTGTAGGTGATGGTGTAGGCGTAGGCGTTGCGTATGGGGTTGGCGTCGGGGTGCTTCCTGGTGGAGGTGATGGGCTTGGCGTTTGCCAGATTGGCGTCGGCGTAGGAGTTGATGTTGGAGTCGGCGACGGCGTAGGTGTTGGGATATCGTTTTGGGCGAATACTACGCTTAGTCCTCCGCTTCCTGCCACGTTGTAGACGCATACTCCGTTTGCTCCTCCAGTCTGCGAGATTATGGAGACTCCGCCTGACGAGAAGAACGCGAAAACATAGTAGCCTGAGTAGGGGGTTGCGATGGCCGTGTAGGTGTTTGCTTGGAGGCTTTGAGTTCCTGAAGGTGTGATGTATCCTCCACTGCTTGCGCTGAAAGTCACGTAGTTTGCGCCTGTAGGAGTCGGGTAAAAAGCAGGAGAAACCGAACAATCGCCCTGCATCGTTAATGAGACTTGATCAGAAATCGTGTATGTTTGACCGTTGCTAACGGTTGTTCCTGTCACGGTTTCTCCGTAGTTCGAGTATGACCCCGCAGCTCCCCAACCTCCAAAATAATAGCCGTTTGCCGCGGATGCTGTAATGGTGAACTGGGTGCCTACTGGATAAGTTAATGATGTGGCACCGATTCCACCTTCTTGTTCCCCGTTAAGGTATAGGTTTAGGTAGCCGTTGCTGAAGGAGTTTATGGTGAAAGTTGCGTTAGCTGCTTTCGCTGGTTGAACAGTGAAGAAAACGGATAAGAGGGCAAGGCTAATGATCACAGTGAAAACAATCTTATTTACATGAATCATTTACCAATCCTCACCTTCCCTATTGATATGTTCTGAGATATATGCTTTTAATGCTACTTTTCTGCGGATTTTTATCCCCTCGCAATCGCGTTAATAATCATGTGCGCAAAAGTTGGCCCGTCTGTGCTCTTGAAGTACAACGTGAAGAACCCCAATGGCAACCCCGCGAGGAACACGATCCAGATCAGGTTAGGCGAACCGCCGTATCTTGCCAGGTGAAACACTGCCCAAATCATGCTCGATATGCCCACGCTTAGCCACATGTTTTTAGTGATCTTGTAGAACCAGCAGCACAGAAAAGCCCTAAAAAACCATTCCTCACTTACCCCCGCGAGGACTCCGAAAGCAGTTTCTCCGATTGGACTAATTCCAATTTGGGCGGGTACTACCTGGTTAACTTCGTAGACGGCAACGAAGCTTCCTACCGTAGAGATAGCGTCGGTGCTTAATCCGCGGAAGTTAAACGAGAACTTGGGCATACCAACAAGGACCACAGTGAGAACGATGCCCGAAATCAAAATCAATATCATTACGTAGAAGCTGTTGGCTTCGGCGAGGTTGAAGGTCGTGCTGAAGAGATAAACGAGTATGGCGCCGACGAGCGCGATCTGCCCCAGGAAACTCACCGTGTACTCGCTGCCACCAGGCCGCAAGCTGCGGAGTTTAGATTGGACGCTTATGACCTTTTGCCTCCGCCTTTGCCCCTGTTTTTGAAGACGTCCAAGAACAACGCAGTACCAGCAACTATTCCTATTAGGACAATTGTTTTCATGGGAGTGGATAAGTCAGCTACGCCGCTTCCATTAGTGATTATTTCGGGGGTCTGGATAGGTGGTAAAGTTGAGATTGGTGAAGGCGTCAATATTATTCCGCCTCCGCCTCCTGAAATTGGGGTAGGCGTAGGAGTGGGCGTCGGAGTTGGCGTTGCTGTTGGCGTCGGCGTGGGTGTTGAAGTCGGAGACGGCGTAGGAGTTGGGCCCCCAGAAACCGAATAAGTCGCCGTAAAATTTGCGTCGCTTGAAGGAACAGTCACAGAATGGGATTGCACTCCAGAGTCACTCCAATTGTTAAAAGTATATCCTGAGATCGTGTTTGCCACCAAAGCTAACGAATTTCCAATTGTGTAGTAGGATGTATAGGGTGAAGTGCTGGCGGATCCTGCATATCCGGCGATTGCATTACCAGTTACGAATCCTGAGCCAGTCGGGGAAGATGTGACAGTAATCGCAACTATTGTTGGCGCTGCGTAGCTGGTGCTTGTTCCAGCATCATCCACGTTCGCGGTGCAGCTAGTGAAAGTGTTCCCGTAAACGTTTGTGCTTATGCTTAGAGACGAGTAAATGTTGATGCCTATGAGTGAATTGCTGAGGGCGTTAAATTCTACGATGTCAAATGAGCATCCCCCATCAAAAAGTAGGATGTTCTGTTGGCCACTGTTTGTGATGGTGTTTCCAGAAATCAATGTGTAGTTATTGTTGTTGTCTGAAAGCACAATGCCGTCATGTGCGCAATTATTTATTGTGTTTCCAGCGCATAAAGCGTATACTCCGCTTCCTGTTCCCCCTTCATTTCCGTAACCTGAATCTTCCCAAGCGATGCCCCAATAAGAATCTGTGCTTCCTTGCACCTGACTAGACCAAGGAGTGATATCATGGATATAGTTCCCCGTTATTATGGTGTTTTGGGATTGGCTATCTATGGCGTTGTCGCTGCAATGGTACAATTCGCTGTTTATGCAGAAAGCTTGGTTCACTGTTCCGCTTCCCGAGTTCTGGTAAGTCGAGAAGCCGTTCCACCCGACGTTATATATGAGGCAGTTCATGCATCCGCTGTGGCTTCCACAGACGAAAACTCCCCACATTCGACAGTTGTAGATTGTTGAGCAATTAATCAAGTCGTATGGGCCATAAAGGATTATGCCGCCTATTTCGGTGTAATCTCCAAAGTTGTCTTTTGATGTGTCTCCTCCATGGGCTTGGTTAGGAGCGTTTCCGTTGAATGATCCGCCTATGATTGTGCAGTTTGTTCCGTGGGCTTGGCTACCGCCAACTCCCGTTTTAAGCATAAATAAATTTAGCCCAGCAGCGGCGACGATGTTAGCTCCAGAATTAAAAGTTATCGTTATGTTGTTCACGTAGATGTTCCATGTTGCATCGACGGTGTATGTGCCGCTTTCAACATCAACCATGTTTCCAGAGCTTGCATAGCCAGAGGAACCAAGTAGCCAATTGAACGCGGTGCTACTACTTGCGCTTGTCTCAATTGGAGAGCTGAGGTTTGAAGAAGTTGAGATTACATAATTGCTTCCTGAAACTCCAACATAATAATTGGAAAAGGATGGAGGCGCAGGAGTTGGTGTTGGAGTCGGCGTAGGCGTAGGCGTTGGGTTTGCTCCAAGTCCATACAATGTGGTGCCTATAACAATGTCTTCCATGCTTAATGTAATCGGCGCCGCATTTGTGCTTGTTCCTCCAAACAAAACGTTTACGATATTTCCATATTTTGACGTGTCAACTCCGACATCAGATATTATTTGGGTGCTGGTGCCTCCAGACACAAGACCGAACCACACTGATGTCCATCCAGAAGATCCAGAAGCTATGTTGCAGGCAAACTCGATGTAGTAAGGCGTGTTTACTGATAAAGTGGTGACATATCCGCTGTAGTCTGAGCTTGTGCCATTTGGGCTTTCGAGACCTATTTCTTGCCCAACGTAGGTGCTGTTTTTGAGGTAGACGTCGACAAAGGGTAGCGCGCTTCCTGATGTTGTATTTAGGAAGTCGATTAGGTTCACGAGTTGCCCCGATGTTGGCAGAGAAGATATTTCAAAATAGTCACGCGCGTAAATTATGTTTTGGGAGCCTACGTTGTAATAGACTGTGGCGCCGTCATTGCCTGTTCCTGCGAAGGATGCTAGAGCGCAATAGGTGTTTCCTCCGAAAACGTCGCTTGTTGATGCTACGATAGTGTTGCTGCCTGTGGTGACTGTCCCGGTAAAAGCGGATAAGTTATTTTGGTTATTCCAGCTAAACAATGTCGTCGCATGTACCTGGGGAACCTGCAGAACCATGAACGAAACGAATAATCCTAAGAGCAGAAGAACCGCGAGTGCTCCCGACGACAAGAAACGACGTTTCACTTTTTCTTGCCTCCCATCGCCTTGGTGATCGATGCTAAGACGCTTGGAGCGAAAATCGCCAGGACCACTATGAGTATGACGAGTATGACGATGAATGAGTTGATGGGGTTGCTTAGGAAGGATCCTATACTGCCTAAGAAGTCGGTAACGCCTTTAAGTGGCCCGTTTACGGAGACAACTTGGGTTGTTTGGTCGGTCCAGTTTCCGTATCCGTTCTGGGTTGCGGTGCCGTTGACTACGCCCGTTGACGTCTGCGTGTTCGCCGTCCACAAGTAAGTGTGCGTCCCATAAAGCGCCAGTACCAGGTGAATCGTGAACGCGACTGCGGGGTAATAGACGGTCCAGTCGCTTCCTAACCCCAGGAAGCCTCCGCTTGGTTTCGCGTAGGTTCCGAAGCCGTTGACGCCGATCTTGAAGTATTGGGTAGGAAGCTGCTGCTGGGCGTTGGGGACGTAGCTTGCCGCTGAATTCGCGGGGTTGCTTCCGCCCAGATTCGCGTTCGAAGACAAAGAGTAGGTGTCGCTGGGTGCTGTGTAGAGGTCGATGTAGTTTCCTTGATTATAAGGAGAGATTCCTTTTGCTGTAGCTAAAATGTTACCTAGAGTGCCTGAGTCTATTCCCAAATTATCTAACGCCTTGGCTTGGTCAGGAGTAGTCCCTGAAACACTGGAGCCAGAAGCAACATTAGCTTTTAGCAGGTCGTAAGTGACTCCGTTTGCGCCCTGCACAGGTATCGACACCTGTTGGATCCACGCGGAGATGGGGACGCCTCCGCCGAACTGGAACGGCGACGCTGACGCGGTTGCGCCCGTCACGTTTACTCCTTGCGCGTTCAACGTTGCAAGGTTCTGATCCACGGTAGGGTCGTTAGCGATGACGCTTCCTAAGCTGTTAGCCCACTGGTTCCAGTAGAGCTCATACCACAGCTCCATGTTATTCCATGATCCCTCTTGCCAACCGCTAACCGTATTCGTGGTCCCTTGCATTGGAGGGATCCAAATGTCAATGTGGAAATCTGCTTGAGTCAAGAGAACGTCCTGTTTTGTAAGAGTGTATTTTGTGGCGCCGTTAGCCGTTGTGCTGTCGAGGTGCCAATATTGCAGCGCTAAAGCGTTGTTGTTGTCGCTGAGACCCGTCACGATCGGGGCGCCCTGGGCATCTACATCCTGCAGTTGAATGTTACTTTCTACCTTTGTAGCGAGCTGGTTCTGAACGACTTGGACCGCGTACTGGCCATAATTTAAGTTTTGTCCACTTGGAATTCCAGCGTAGCCTTGTGACTGATGTATGAGAATTTGGTTTGAAACGCCACTTCCAGATGCCCAATAAACTTCACTATTCGGTTGTGTATTCATTCCCGAATAGGCTAAGGGGTAATTGAATCCGAGTCCAGGCGGGTTCGTGCCCAACTGATAAACTATGTTGAGGCCGGTCGTGTAGCCTCCGCTAAAGCTGACGCCGTAACACGCGATCTTTGCGCCTTCAAAACCACTATTAACGATGTTGTTTTGCTGGCCTGTGCCAACGATTTGCAAGCCTTTGAAGCCTGCGACGCTTCCTGATAGGACTAGGAACGCTGCGAGTAAGACGATTATTTTGATTTGTGAGTTGTTGAGTTTCATGTTTCATCCGCCATCGCTTCTTTTTTTTGTTCCAAAGAAAAAAGGGAGGTTAGTTGATGCCGTTGCTTGTTCCTGATATGAAGGGTGAGGTGTCGACGCTGATGCTGAAGCTGATCTGCGGCGTAGCTGCGGAGGTTGAGTAGACGTAGGTGATTGTGCATGTTCCGTGGGCGGTGCTCGTGTATGTTTGCTGTGCTCCGTTCACGACGGCGTTGAGGGTTGATGTTGCAGTGACGTAGATGTTGTAGTTGATGGGTGTCGTTGTGGGGTTGATGCCTTGTAAGACGGGGTCAAGCTGGTTAGCGGGCAACGTGTAGGATGCAAGAGTGTTGGTTGTGCCGCTGGTCCACCCTGTTCCGCTGTCGGGGTATGATGCTGTGCTGCTGACGCTGGGAGTGGATGCGCTGGGTCCGTAGACTTCGATGGTTTGAGCCGTTGTGGTGCTCCAGGCTCCGATGGTGCTTGTGGCGCCTGAGACTAAGCCGATGACTGCGACTTTGATGCTGCTGATTGGTTGTCCATTGTAGGTGATGGTTAACGGTAGAAGGTTGAGACCCGTCAAAGACGATGTCTGTGGAAAAGTTTGTGTGGAGCCGTCGAGGTAAGTGACGGTGAATTGGACTCCGAGGGTGCCGCCTGTCTTGCCGCTTACTACGGGGTTATTCAGGAAAGATGTTAGTTTGCTTCCGCTGAAAATCAACAACGCAACTACTGCGATTACGGCTATGACTGTGATTGTGCCTTTGCCTTTTGCTTTGCTCATTGTTTGTCGGTCTCCCTTGAGGTTACGTGGAAAGAAAGGGAGGCTTAGAGCTTGATTCCGTCAAGCTTTGGTTCTTTGCCTCTGCTGCCTCTGCCTCCAATCCAACCCCAAACGAAACTGACGATGACTCCTGCAAGGATCAGCGTTAGCCAACCAGACGCCATGCCAACCGCTGACGCGACGTATGCCGCTGCAAGCTGCGCGACGTAGACAAGCACGATGAACAATACTGCATTCATGACGCCGAATTTGCCGCCTGAAACCACCGTGTAAATCGCGTATACGACTGCGCCTGTTAGCAATGAACCCATTATGCCACCTGCAAGCCCAAACATTCCGCCGAGGTAGCTAGCTACGAATTGACCTAGGGCTAAAGCAACGATCATGAGGACGATCCCGAAGAGGTCAATCCTCATTCCGCGGGGTTTTGAGGGTGCGTTTTTTTGTTTAGTCATTGTTTTCAGTCTCCTAGGTGGATACCATACACCAGTTGTACGTTGCTAGTGTCGCTGCGTTGGGTCCGCCGACTCCGTTGGTTTGGTAGTAGTTGCTGTCGAATGGTGCGACGAGGGTGCTGGTGAAGTTTTGTGTGCTGGCGCTGAGTGCTCCTTTGTTGATGGTGATGCTGTATGATGCTTGCCCTGGTAGGACTATGTTGTTGCCGACTTTCTGGTTTGTCAGTTGGCTATCTGGAACTATTGCGCTCCAGTACAGTGTGGTTCCGCGGCTAAACGTCTGTGCCCCTGTGAGTGATCCGATGCCGCCTGGCAACGAAACGCTGCTTCCAGTCGTAGAAACTGCTATGCCAGCGTTTTGGTTGACGTTGTAGAGGTTGTCGTATGTGCTGACGTATCCGGTGTTGACGACGGTGTCGTAGATGGTGAAGCTCAACGTGACTGAGGTGACGCCTAACGCTGTGAAGTTGATGTAGTTGTTTCCTGCGGTGCCGTTGGTGTATTGGTTGCCGAGGTTGTCGAAGCATTTGATGCTGTAGGTTCCGATGACGTTGTCGCTTAGTGGGATGCTGTAGACTTGCGCGGCGTATGTTCCAATGGTTACGGTGCTGGGTACGGTGAAAGGCACAGTTTCGCTGACGTAGGTTGATTTGCTGATTTTAACGTAGCCTATTTGTCCAGGCGTCCAAACCTGCGAAGTCGCTATGACTCCGCCGCTGCCGGTTGTCAAGGATTCTTTGAGGGCGTTGTTTGTAGTGTAGACCGCGACTGTTGCGCTGGCTATGCCACTGCCTGCAAGTGGGTCTGTTAGTATAAAGTTGAGTGGGAGAGCTGCGCTTGTGCTTGGTGCCTGAGATTCCGAGGGTGCGTTGCCTCCGAAGTTCAAGCCGTTAAAGCTGACTCCGCTTGTGCTGACTTTGACGATGCCTGTTACAAGTGCCACTGCCGCTACTAGAACTGCAATCAATGCCCAGTTGGTTTTCGCTTGTTTAGATTGGAGAAAAAGTTTTTTGATTCTCATTTTTCGTATTCTCCTGTTTTCTAAGTAAACGATTCATATATCCAAGCTAAAAAGTCTTATAAGTACAAATGTAACACTTATCTGATATATGAAACATTTGTTCTCTCGGAGGGACACAGTGAAACCAGAAGAAGAGAAGGCAACTCCAGAAATCCGCGGAAAATTCCTTTTCGACGTCGAAATCGTTTGGTCGCGCCACTCAGGCGGAAGCGATATCTTAACTATCAAAAAAGTTATCCTTGACGCGCTCGGAGTCAAAAAATCCCAAACCGAGAAACACCCTTTTCACCCACAACTCTACGAAGACGAACAAGGCATCTTCCTCGTAATCAGAAGAGTACCAAAAGGAGAAATCACCAATGACCAGTAAACCAGCATCTTCCAATCCCAGAAAACTTGACCAAATCCTCTACATCATATTCCCCGCCTTACTCGCAGGCGCAATGTGGCTATTCTATACCCAGCTTAACCTCCAAACCTATATACCCTTAAACCTCTTCATGGTCGTCATGCTCGTCGCAACTGGAGGCACCGAGCTCCTAGCCCTTAGCCAATTCGTCACCTACCTCTTCCGAATCAACCCCGCAGCAGCAACCGCGCCCGTAGACCTAAAAAAATTGGAGAAAAGAATGGATGCTTTCGATGAGGGATTGCTCAAGCTCCAGGTGCGCCTCTCCGACGTCGTAACCGCCAATGCCTTAGCGCCTCCACCAGAACCCCCAAAACCCACGGTACCTACGGCGGATCCTGCAATTGAGGAAGCCAAACAAAAAGCTGAAGAGAACATCGCTAATCTAAACTGCCAGGTTGAACTCCTCAAGAAGAGCAACGCCGATAAGGACGCCGAAGCCGAACAGCTAAAGAAGGACCTTGAAGCATCACAAAAAAACAATGAAGTTATCACGAAGAAAGCTTCTGACTTAGACGCGAAACTCAAGAAGATCACGGGGGTTCTTGGAGAAACTGAGGGAATAGAGGCGCCCCAAGCATGAAGCTTCCAGGTATGGGCGACGGCAAAACGGGCTTAAACCAGAACAGCAACCAGCTCAAAATGATCGCCTGGATCCTCGTTCCCTTCGTCATAGTGTGGCTAGTCACACAATTCGCTTTGCCTATCCAGTACCAGGGCCTTGGAGGAATCGGCGCCATGATCTTCCTCGTCATGTGGGTCTTCGGACTCTGGGCAAAGCAAACCGCCGCCAGCGCCGTCTACGTTCCCTTTCCTCAATCCCACTGGCACTTCCCCGATGGAAGTCAGCAATGCTTTGATATTCTTTTGCCCCCGGAAGGGTGGAAAGAAATTGCGAACCCCGATGGCACAGAACTCACCTATTCGGACGGAAGCAAACTCTATTATGTAGGACCATTCAAAGATCCAATCGCCTACCAGGACCCCAACAGAACAAACCCCGACGTATTCCGCTACGCCCGCTGGAAGATCCCTGGAGACTGGACCCGAGTCTTCAAACATAATGCTCACTGCGAATTCTTCTTTGATAACCTCTTCGTGTCGCATCCAAAAGGCGAATACATCCAAGCCGACGTCGTCAGTTGGGAAGAACAAAGCAACACAAGAATCCCAACCTGCGTAATCACCGGGTGTAGCTACGACTACAAGAAAATCATGGAGAGCCAAGGACGTAAATTCGAAGACAAACAATACATGGATGAGTTAGTCGCTACAGAAGCCACGGTCACATCGTTAACCCACAAAAATGGGCAACTCACGATCAGAAACAAGTTTCTCGAGCAGGAAAACCAGCGACTTCAAGATGAAACGCCTAGAAATATCCAAAGGCACGTTAAAGGTGGAGTTGAACGAGCAGTCAAAGAAGTCACCAACATCATGGACCTCAAAGAATCACGCTGGCGATACCTCAACCTCAAAACAATCGCCTTAGTCCTAATCGTCATCTGTGTAGGTCTACTCGCGTCGCACTTCCTCTTTGGATGGCCATAAATGACTGAGCAACCAGACGAACCAGGCATGTTTAAACGAGTCTGGAAAGCAATCAGGCCAAGCAAACGCATCGAAGATAGCCAGGACAACATGCAGCGCCTCGGCGGCATGATACCAATCTACAACATTCGCGACCTCGAGCAACGCCGCAGCGAAATAGCTGCCATCCTCCAAAACTTCGAAGGCAAAGCACTCAGCGATCAAATGGAAAAAAACGTCATAGACCAAACATTCCGTCTCTTCATGATCTCTGGGTCCGCGTGGGTCCGAGGACTTGACAACCGCGAGCTCAGCGGCAAAGTCTCAAGTTTCCTCTGGCTATACAACGAATGGGGAGATAGCCCAGTCTTCCGCCGCACCCTCTTCATGTGCGCCATGCAACTGTTGCACCTAAGCTTCCAGGCAATCGATGTCACCAACACGCCACCCTACATTATCCAATCGACTCCTGTGATTGTCCCCAACAATCCAGCTAGAATAAACATGGCCGCCCAGCAACCTGGAGGTAATGACAATGCAAACCAACCAGAACAAACCAGAAAGAAACACGAAACCCTCTAACCAACAACTGCCAACAATCGACATCGACTGGATACGCTTCCCAGAAGACGAAGGCGCCAACCTCAGAAAAGCACTCAAGAAACCCTACGCCTTCGGAATCTACGGCGGCAAAGACACCGGCAAAAGCGCCCTTGGAGAGAACATAGCTAATAGGTACCCGCACCTCATCCATATTTTTGGGGCACGAGACAACGAAGGCTTAGCCTGGTGTCGATCCCCCAGAAAAGATAGCATCCTCTTCCTGCGGGGGCCATCAGTTGAGATTCATAATAGTGCATGGCCTAGCGTCGACGTGAAAGGCTTCCGCCTCGAAGACATAGAGAAATATGAGGCCATAGTCAGCGCGAGTTCGTTCTATAGTGACGTTAAAGAAGAATGGTACTCCGTAGCCAGATTAATGGAGAAACTTTGGCACCGCACCGCAAGCAAAGAACTCTGCTGCCTCGAGGTAAAAGAAGCGGCCAGTCTCATGTATAGCCGCGTTGCCCTTGGAGATAGCCAAGGAGACGCCAAGAACTACATCATCTATGTCCTCCGCGAAATGCGCCACTGCGACCTCGCCATAGTCATGGACTCGATAAGGTGGTTTGCCCTCGACATCGACGTCCGCACTATCGCCGACTACACGTTCCTCAAAGCCCAAGGCATCGAAGGCTTAACTGATAATCTCTCGTTCCTCTACTCGATGTTTGACCCCTACGGCATCATGCGAATGAACAAAGCCGACTTCATATTGTTCAGCAGGAAAGGACCTATCGGCTACGGGAACTCAACGTGTCCCTACTGGCACAAACAAGAAGAAGAGAACCTCATTAGCCTCCTCGACCTCAAGATCAAGTACAACGAGAAGATAGACCTCGGAGAAAAAGGATATGCTCGCGTCGGCGACTTCGGACACGTCAACATTATCAAAGCCAGGATAGAAGGATTACCCAACAAGGCAGGTCTGCTAGAAAAGGTTGGTATGGATAAGATCGGCGAGAACCTTGGCCACTCATCAAGGACTATCATGAAGCAAATCAACCACCACAACCACGCGATCCAGGACGTCGGCGAATGCGACAAGTGCACCCGCGCCGGATGCAACTACGCGAAGATGCCCACAGACTGATAGTAGCTTATGATAACATTGTGTATTTACTTACCACGAGCGACAACCACTAGGAGCAGAGAACACAGAGGGCAGTGCTTCAAGCCTTCTCAAACCCCCCGTTTCCCATGCGTTAGATTGATACTCTAACGCTTTTAGCTATTTATTTTCTTACCACAGCAAAAATAATCTTTAAGAGTAAGCTACCTTTCGCGAAACTTTAAAAGGACGAAAGGTAGATCCCAGCGATCGAAAGCTAACAACAAGTGTCTTAACTCTTAAGAGGACTCGGACAAGACGTAGGAACTGTTTCAGTTGCCAACGAGTTACTGTTGAATTAACCAGGACCGTGTATGAAAATAATCGTCCAGACGGAAGCATCAGGTCATAGTTGAGTTTGTCCAGTAAGCCAATCTTAACTGCGTACTGGTATACTTTGCTTCCTGGGTAAGGTACTAATAATCCGAAGCCAACTTTTGAAATCTTAGCTGTTAACGCCCAAAATAACGTGTCCCACATTTCTCTTAAAGTTTCCGTTGGCGCCCCAAAAATGAAGCTGCCATACACTATCAACCCTGCTAAGTTAGCGTTTCTAACTGCGTCTTTTTGGTCTTTTAAGGTCGTGCTGTTTGTTTTTAGGTAGTTTAGAACTCGTTGGTTGTGACTTTCAAAGCCAACAAGGATACCCATGCACCCTGAAGCTTTGAGGTTCTTCAAGAAGGATACATCGTTGAGGCTTTGGACACGTGCCTGGCAAACGAAGCGTAACCAACGATCTACACCTCGAGTCTTAGCCAAATCAAACAACTCTCTTAAGCGGGACTTGTTAGCGAGGAATTCGTCATCGTGAAAAAAGAAGTTGTTAACCCCGTATTTCTCGTGGAGAAACTGGAGTTCCTCAACGACTCGTTTAACGCTGAAGAATCGAAGCTTAGGCTTCAAGACGCTATTGTAGCAGAAGGGGCAGCGACCAACGCATCCGCGACTCGTGACAAGCTGCATGATTGGTTCATTCATTAACATGTTCTGGAAGCTGTTGCTGCTGGTGTTTAGATATGCTGGCAAATAGATTAGGTCATACGCGGGGAAAGGAAGAGTATCCAGGTCAGAGATAGCTTCGCCTTCCACAATGATGGGTGCCTTAGCCTTGAAGTTTGCGCAGTCAGCAACGATACACGCGAAAGCCTTCTCGCCTTCACCCGTCACTATGACATCGAAGTGTTGTTTTGCCTCTTCTGGCAACGCTGAAGCATGAACTCCACCGATTACCGTCAAGATATCAGGTAAATTACGCTTCAGCACATCTCCAAGTCGATAAGCAGAAAGTATCTGTGGAGTCGTCGCTGTTACTCCTACGACATCGGGGCAAAAACGGAAAATCTCACCGTCCAAGTCGTATCCTATTGGACTATAATCTATTGAACCGTCGAAAATCCTAATTTCAACTGAGGGTATTTTAGAGCGCAAATACGCAGCGATGTAAAGCAAGTTAGAGGGAACGCAAATATCGCTGAATCGCCGCTGTGTTCTAGGAACGACTAAAGCAACCTTCACATTTCCACTTCCGCAACTTCGACATCAACATCTAAACTGGGGCATTTCTCGTTGTCAGGTCCGCCGCTCCAACCGATCACCGTGGTTGCCAGGTCTATCCAATGCTTCTGGCAAACGGGGATAACGCAATTCTGAACAAGCGCCCTCAAAGGCTTAGCCAAAGAAACCAAACAATTTTTGTTGCAGGGAATGTAAACCCACGGCTTCGCCTGGCAAACCTTGCACTCAAGAAACTTTGCGATCTGCTCCGCAGTGATTAGGCGAGTCACGTCGGCGCCGTCGTTGCTCATTGGTAAGCACCCGCGCTCAGCGTTCCGCAGGTACTTCTCAATTTGCTGAAGCCTCGCTAAAGGAACCCCAGCTAACAGCATCTTACGCTGATGTTCTGCTTCCTCGCGTTTATGCGTAATCTGACGTTTAGCCCCCTTGGGTGATGGGGAGTATTTTTCGAGGGTTACGTATGTTGGGCTACGCAGAATTTGTTTTTTCATGGGAAAACACCATCTCCATTTTCCATATTCAATTTTGCCGTACACAAGAAACCGTTAATTATCAAGAGTACACTCGGTGTATTTTCTACACTTAGTTTAACATTTCTCACGGAGCGCCACGAATGGGCATATCTGAAAGCAAAATAGCTAGACAAAATCATTTTTGGCAAGATACTCATTGAGGTTCTCCTGTTGTTAACGTTCCTTTTGAAAAAGGATATTTTTGCAGAAGAGTGTCGATTTCAGCTATTTTCAGAATTTTTAATTTCTTCTTAATCATGGTTGAGGTAAAAGGCAGTATTTTTTCAAATTCTGTTTTCAATCCTGAGCAATGAACTATTAGAAAAACATAATCATATAATTTTGAATATCTTTTGAGTTGGTCCAAGGCTCGGGTGATATTGCATCCTTGATTACTGTATCCCTTTGCTTCTATTCCCACAAAGAAACCGTTCACTCGAACTTCAAAATCAACTATGTCTATGCCGAAGCCTTTATGGCAGGATAATGGTTCCTGATTGACTTCATGAGTGGACAACCATTTTTTTATAACCTGTTGGATCTGAATCTCAGTGGGCTCAGAACGGAGACAAACACCGTATCTTCTAAATAATGGTTTTAACGCGATCCAATAGGGTGTAACTGTTCTGTTTTTCATATTTTGATTATCACCTTGAACTTAACCTATTTCTCCAAAAAAGAGGGAAAAACATTTTTTATTTGGGCATATATCCATGACATTGAAGACCTGTGAGGATAAGCATCCGAATTGCAGTTTGTTTGTCTTTACCGTTATCACGCATGAATCTGTCAGCAGCATCGTTTAATTCTGCACTTATATTGGCGGTTATTTGATGTTTAGTATTCCTGATCGTTTCATCTACGATTTTAGTTATTGTTTTATTTCTCGGTGAATTTCCGTAGTTTTCTAGAACTGCAGCACGTATTTTTGAAGGCAGATTCTCTGTTTGAGAAAGGAGTTTAATTTGCTCAGAACTTCGTTTTTCTGGATTATCTGGGAATCGAGTTGATGTCACTCTAGCCAAAGTGTAAGCGATGTGTTCAGGAATTGATCCATCACGTTCGATATTACGTGTTCGTGTTCCTGGAGGGGATATTTTAATTGATGGTTCTAAATTAGCAAAGTATAGATACGATCTTATTTTTTTAGGAGGTAAACCTAATTCCATCGCTATAGTTTCCTCTGTTTTTGTGGGATTCTGTTCTTTGTATTTTCTAACTGCTTTACCTTGATCTTCCGCAGACAAATTCTTACGAAGTATTCCTGTTATGATGGCTATGCGAAATTGTTCTTCAATACTCATGTTTCCACAATTAATTACTGGCACAGTTTTGAGCCCTATTTGTTGAGCAATTTTTAATCTACGGTTACCATCTAAAACATTGAATGTACCTGGTCTTTCGGGGTTTGGGCTAATCATCAACGGAACTTTTATTCCAAGAGCCTGGATATTGTTTTTTAGGTCTGTGAGATTACCGATTTCAGTGCGAATGTCGAACGGTCCAAAGATTAGATTTGCAGTTGGTATTTCCTCTATTGTTTCTTTGTTCATTGTTTTCAATTCACCTCCTTTTCATATTGTTTATATTTGGTTTAAACTGAGTTTATAGTTTGGATAAACTTATATTTAAGTATATATCTTGTTCATACTAAGAGTGGGTAATATGGAAATGCCGATTAGGTTCACCGTAAAAGCTAATTTTGTTGGGCATAGCCTTAAAGTTACGATTCCAAAAGAAGTTGCAGAATGCCTCAACCTACATAAAGGCGACGATGTTATCATGTATGAAGAGGCAGGACGTATCATTTTAGAGAAAAAACCTTCTTAGTTTTTGGATAACCAAAAATATCTTCATGAGTGCGCCGTTGCTTCATACCTTGATTTTCTCCTGGATCTCTGCTACGCCCTGGAACACCCGGGATTTCAAATCCGCGATCTGTGATGGGTTAAAATAATTCCTCATGAAAATACTGCTCGCCATTCTGCCAGCGAGAAAATCAATTTCTTCACGCTTCAAGTATTTAATCATGAAAGTGTTCTGGGCTTCACGGATCTCCCCAAAACCACTTGTTTCCGAAACGTTCCTTGCCTTCTTGCCCACAGCGTCAGAGTTTGGAAGCATCCTCTTCTCCGCAACAATCGCGTCAACCAGACTCCGCGGAACATAACTGACATACACGTTTTTGTTACCACGCAGAAACAAATCTGTGAAATTGAAGTGTTCATAAACCTCGTTTTTGCTGTTATAGTATCCTCCACGGTAAACCTCGCCATCCCGATCCAGCTCCAACTTACCTTCTCCTGAAAGCTTCACCGTCAAATTCACGCAGTCAATAGCCTCCACGAGACGCATTCCCGTCACGCTCAACAGGTCCATGAGATTAGCAAATTCTGGTCTTCCACGCTTGACGCTTCGAACCCAATCCCAAACGTCGCCCTTCCGTTGAATGCGGCCAATAACTACGCGGCTATTTCCGCCATTTCGGTAATCCACGCCGAAACTCTCACAAAGATCATTAAACCTTTTCTTCTCACCCAAAAACTCGCTAAATTTGCTTAACGCCGCCATAGCCTCACGTTTCACGCCTACACTCGCGTCTCGAACCGCTGACAAATCACTCTTTAAATAACCATCCGCGAACCGCTGCGCATAATTATAAATCACGCGGCCATGGCCACTACCAACATGATACTTCTGTTTCTGAATAAACTCCCAAAACCTTCCCCAATCCTCAGCAGTACCACGCCACTGAGACTGATAATCGAAAGGTCGCCGGTTCAAATCCGGCTCGGCCCACCACTAATTCTGCCTTGTTATCTTAGAGTATTTTCTAGCCAATCGAGATAAAATTTGGAGCCTGCGATGATGGGTATCGCTAGAATTTCAGGTACTTCGTAACTATGCAACTTGGCTACCGCCGCCGACAGCTTCTCAAACAGGTCCGAACGCGACTTCATCATAACCAGAAACTCCTCTGCCTTCTCCACTTTTCCCCCCCAGTGAAAATGCGAGGCTATGGGACCGACAATGTTTGCGCACGCAATCAGTTTTGCTTCTAGCAGGTTCTGGCTGATTTTTTCTGCCTCCTGCTTGTTGGCAGCTGTAACAAAGACGATGATGTACTGATTCTTCAAAGGGTTCGCCAAGCATTGTTGGGGTTTCTTGGAGAAAAGGCTTGCCTCAGTCTTTGGGTCTGAATTGGCTGAGCGTCATATTTATTTTCTCAAGACGAGTACTCCTGTTAGGCATTGTTCAAAGGAAAAGGAGCGTTGGCAAAAACGAAGACAATCGGGGTAGTCACTACTGGCGGGGATGCACCCGGGATGAACGCAGCCATCCGCGCAGTCACGAGAGTTGCCCATTGGAAAAGCTTGGTGGTTGTGGGTTTTGAGCGGGGCTGGGAGGGACTTATTAACGATAATTTCCGTCAGATGACCCCGCGCAGCGTGGGCGGCATAATTCAACTTGGCGGCACCATTCTGCATACCGCGCGTTGCCCAGAATTCAAAACTTCAGAGGGGCTTGCAAAGGCAGCCAAGACGCTAAACGAGCACCATGTGGATGGTTTGGTGGTCATCGGTGGCGACGGCTCCTTCAAGGGCGCATTGGAGTTAAGCGAGATATGCGACACCCGGATGATTGGTATCCCAGCAACCATAGACAACGATGTTTACGGCACGGATGAAACCATTGGCTTTGACACTGCAGTCAACACGGCGGTGATGGAGATCGACAAAATCCGCGATACAGCCATATCGCATGAACGTATCTTCATCGTGGAAGTTATGGGCAGGGAAAGAGGGTTTTTGGCTTCAACCGTGGGACTTACTGTAGGTGCAGAAATCATCCTCGTTCCCGAGAACGAATGCAACTTTGATGAGGTCGTAAAAACGCTAAAAGAGAACACGCGAAAAGGCAAACGGGCAGGTATAATCGTGGCGGCTGAGGGCTGCGGGAAAGTCAGCGAAGTCGCCAAAACCATAGAAGAACAGACGGAATCCGAAGTGCGGCTGACTATACTGGGCTACGTTCAGCGAGGCGGGAGCCCAACGGCAAGGAGTAGGTTGCTTGCAAGTTTGTTCGCAGAAAAAGCCGTCGAGCTGCTCTGCGAGGGTCAAGGGAACCGGCTCGTCGGGTTGCAGAACGGTAAAATCGGCAGCATCTCGTTGGAAGAGTCCTGCTTAAAGTCTAAGCCTATCGACACTTCGCTTCTGAGAATTAACGAGATGCTTTCGATTTAGACCGGAGTTTACCTTTGGACTGACTCGTATATTTTCAGCGTTTCATCAGCCACTTTGCGCCACGTAAAAAACTCCAGGACGCGTTTGCGTCCGTTTTCGCCCCAGTTGCGAGCTTTCTCGGGGTTTCTTAAAGTCTCATTTATGCCCCAAGCGATGTCAGCAGGGTCTTCGCCGTTGACATGAATTCCGTTCTGGTCCACGCCTGAGTTGATGACTTGTTCGCGGAAACCCACGACTCCTCTGGCACCTACGATAACTGGTTTTTCCATAGCCATGGCTTCCAGGCTGACGATGCCAAACGGCTCATATGTTGAGGGAAAGACGCACAGATCAGCGGCTGCATAGTGCAGGATGCGTTCGTTTTCGGGGACGAAGTCGAAGCGGTAGACAACGTTGTTTCTGATGTTGAGTCTGTCGGAGGTTTCCACGATGTCTGTCTGTTCCTCGCCTTTGCCAAGGATGACGAGTTTGGTGTTGGGAAATTCCTTCAGAACTATGGGCATCGCTTGCAAGATATTGCGAACGCTTTTGACCCACGTTAGCCTGCCGACGAAGAGAATCATGTTCCAGTCTTTGGGGATGCCGTATTTCTCGCGGATTGCATCGACATCTGCTTGCTTGACTTTTTGGGGGTCGTATCGGTTGGCGTTGACGCCGTTCCAGACGACGCTGATTTTGGTTTGGGGCCAGCCGTGTTTTATGAGGTCCTGCTGCATGGCGTAGCTAACGGTGACTATGCGGTCAGCGTTTTGTGCCATGGCGTTCTCGAAGTGACTAACGACTTCTGAGCCTCCGCCGCCGCTTCTGCCCCACTCGGTACTGTGAGTGTGGAAAACGACAGGGACTTCGGTGTTGTTCTTGATTACCAAGCCTGCGACGCTGCTGAGCCAGTCATGAACGCAGACGACGTCAAACTGATATTGTTCTTTCCTGATTAGACCATTAATGAACTTGGTGGCGCTCAGGATGTTGTAGATGAAGATGTCATTGAAGAGTTTGATGTTAGTTCCCCATTTCTTGAGATCGTCCACGACGAAGAAGGGGAACACATTGCTTGCGTCGGCGATGAGGGGACGGTGAATTTCGACGCCCTTGATTATTTCGCGAGTCTTCAAGTTGCCAGGGTTAAGCGTGAAGACCGAAACGTCGTGCCCGATGTCGACGTATTCTTGAGTGACGTACTCAGCATAAGTGCCCAAGCCGCCGACCAAGGCGGGAGGATATTCCCAAACGAAAAAACCAATTCTCAAAAAATCACCTGTTTTCTACATGCAACTATCTCAGGAAATATATTAAAGCCTTTTCTAGCCCTGCCTCTATTAAGACCATAGTGCGATTGACGATTAAACCATCGCCTTCAATACCCACCTTCTGATTTAAGACTGTACCTTAAATGTACACTTATGTACTAATAAGCCTTAAATAATGCATTATAGTATGCTTCTGAACCATAGGAGCACACGAAACATGGGGTATCGCCTTTGGCGTCCAAACGCCGGCCATCACACAAACATCAACTAAACTAGTTGACCCGCTAAACTTCAAAAAAATCCCCATCCAAAACGAGCCCCTCGAAATCTTCTCCAAACTCTACAGACAATACAAAACAGCATACCTGCTGGAATCCATCGAAGGCCCAAGAAAACTGGCGCAGTTCTCATTCATAGGCTTTGACCCTCGACTCATAATATCCGTGAAAAACGGAACAGCCGTGGTGCGCAACGAGAAGACGGGCGAGGAAAACAAGGAGGCAACCGATGACCCGCTGCTAGCCGTGAAAGAAGCTGTGTCTTGCAGGTCAACCGCGAACAAGGACTTCAGGTTCGCCGGAGGCGCCGTCGGCTTCATCAGCTACGACGCCGTAAGATATTGGGAGAAGCTTCCGCGTGAGGCTGCGGATGACCTGGGATTTCCAGACGTTGAAATGGGCATCTTCGACGATGGCATAGTCTTCGACCACAAACAGAGACGAGCATACTACTATTACTACAGCCAGAACCGCCTTTCTGAAATCGAAAACGCGATCAGACAGCCCCTGGAAAACGCATCGCTCACACATAGCCAGCCCACGGTCAACATAGCTAAGGAGCACTTCGAGGGGACCGTGGAGAAAGCCAAAAAATATGTCACTCAAGGCGACATCTTCCAAGTGGTCCTCAGCAAGCGGTTCAACTTCGGCTTTAAAGGAGACCTCACTGAGTTCTACGGCGCATTGCGTGCCATCAACCCGTCGCCGTACATGTACTTTTACAAGTCAGGCAGCAGGCAAATTGTCGGCTCCAGCCCCGAGATGCTTGCACGAACCGAAAACCGCACCGTCGAAACCTTCCCGATCGCCGGCACGCGACCCAGCACCCAAAACGCTGCAGAAAACAGGCGTTTAGCCAAGGAGCTTCTAGCAGACCCTAAGGAACGCGCCGAACACGTTATGCTAGTGGATTTGGCTAGAAACGATGTTGGCAAGGTTGCCAAGTTCGGAAGTGTTCGGGTGCCAGAATTCATGCAGGTTCACCGTTACAGCCACGTGCAGCACATAGTCTCACACGTTGTTGGCGACCTCAGAGATGACTGCGACAGCTTCGACGCGCTCAAAGCAGTCTTTCCTGCGGGCACAGTTTCGGGCGCACCAAAAGTGCGCGCCATGGAAATCATCGAAGAACTTGAGCCGACGCGCAGAGGACCTTACGCGGGCGCCGTGGGCTACTTCAGCTACAACGGCAACTCAGACTTTGCCATAACCATCCGCACCCTCTTCGCCGACAAAGGTCAAGCATGCATCCAAGCCGGCGCAGGCATCGTCGCGGACTCCGTTCCTGAACGAGAGTGGTTTGAGACAGAGCACAAAGCCGGAGCGCTCATGAAGGCGCTGCAATCGTGCGGAGGCGAAAGTCGATGAAGGTCTTGGTAATCGATAACTACGACTCCTTCGTCTACAACCTGGTCCAATACATAGGCGAGCTCGGAACCGAGGTCATTGTCTTCAGGAACGACCAAGTCACGTTGGAGCAGGTCAGAGATCTTAAGCCTGACCGGATAGTCATCTCGCCTGGACCAGGCAACCCCACGGATGAGAAGTATTTTGGCGTCTGCAAAGTCATCCTGCAGCAGCTTAGCCCCCACGTGCCCACCTTGGGTGTTTGCCTTGGGCATCAGGGGATAATCAGCACATTTGGCGGCAACGTTGTCTCAGCAAAGCGACTCATGCACGGGAAAACCAGCACCATAAAACACGACGGCAGAGGCGTTTTCAGAGGCGTGCAGAACCCCTTCAATGCCACGCGTTACCACTCGTTGGCAGGCGAACAAGAAACCATCCCAGACTGCTTGGAAGTCACAGCGGTTGCGGTGGACGATGGGGAAGTAATGGGCATCCGCCACAAGGAATACCGTATCGAAGGCGTGCAATTTCACCCTGAGTCGATTCTCTGCGAGGAAGGCAAACTCATCATAAGAAACTTCCTCATGGGGGACGGCACTTGATACTCGAAAACATCCAATCCCTTGTTGATGGCGAAAGCCTCTCGCAGGAAGAATCGCGACAAACAATGCGGGAAATCATGACGGGCCAAGCCACTAACTCGCAAATCGCCGCATTCCTAACCGCGCTGCGCATGAAGGGTGAAACTGTGGAAGAACTTGTTGCCTTCGCGCAGGTCATGCGGGAAAACTGCCTGCGAATTCACCCCAAAGTTGAGGGGCGACTCGTGGACACATGCGGAACGGGAGGCGACAAGATCAAAACATTCAACATCAGCACCACGTCAGCCTTCGTCGTTGCAGGCGCGGACGTCGCCATTGCTAAACATGGGAACCGTTCAGTTACGAGCAAGAGCGGAAGCGCCGATGTGCTAGAGCATCTGGGGTTAAACCTAGGCATGACGCCCGAGGTTGTAAAGGAAGCCGTCGAGAAGGTTGGAATAGGCTTCATGTTTGCGCCGGCGTTTCACCCAGCCATGAAATACGCCGTCGCCCCAAGAAAGGAAGTGGGCATAAGAACCGTGTTTAACTTGCTAGGACCCTTGACCAACCCCGCGTGTGCCAACGCACAGTTGCTGGGCGTGTACGATGCCAAACTAGTTGGTCCGCTTGCAAACGCACTAAGCCGCCTAGGCTGCGAAGAAGCGATGGTTGTACACGGCTTAAGCGGCTTGGATGAGATTTCAACGCTTGGTAAAACGCTAATCTCTCACTTGAGGAACGGCGAAGTTCGAACCTTCCAAATTGAGCCAAAAAATCTAGGATTAAAGCGGGCGCACCTGCACGATCTGCTGGGAGGCTCGTCCGAAGAGAACGCCTGCACTCTAGTTGGAATTCTAAAAGGAGATTGCTCGCAGCAGGAACCGAAGACGGAAATTGTGCTCGCAAACAGCGCAGCGGCCATACTCGTAGGGGGGAAAGCGGAAACTCTCAAAGAAGGTTTGCAAGTTGCCCGTGAATCCATCCGAAGCGGTGCCGCCTTGGGCAAGCTTGAAGCGTTGGTGAAGTTTTCAGGCGGCGACCCGTCGAAACTTGAGGAGCTAGTGCAGGCATGAGTGACTTTATGGACGCTCTCGCGGCAGATGCGATGGCAACCGTCGACTCGGGCTATTATGAACACCCAGCTACGGCCAGGCACGTTGTATCTAGCTTACGAAGCAATATCCAGCAGAGCGCCAAGGTGCCCGTCATCGCCGAAGTCAAAGGGGCATCGCCATCCAAAGGTACCATCAGGCGCGATTTTTCGCCAGAGAAAATCTCGCAGGCGATGGCACGGGGCGGGGCAGTGGGAATTTCCGTATTGACTGAGCCTAAGCATTTCAGCGGTTCCCTCGACAACTTAGCAATAGTCCGGGAAAGCGTGAATTTACCCTTGCTCATGAAGGATATAGTGGTCAGTCCAAGGCAGCTGGACGCAGCAGCCAAACTTGGCGCCAATGTCGTGCTCCTTATCCAGACCATCTTCGACAGAGGCTACTGCCCTATTGGCCTGAGCGAAATGGTTGCGAAGGCACATTCGAAGAATCTCGAAGTGCTCCTGGAAACGCATACCGCTGATGAGTTTGCGGGCGCCATGGCGACGGAGGCGGATTTGGTGGGAATAAACAACCGAAATTTGGGAACGCTGCTAACCGACTTGAACACGACGAAGACCATCCTTTCGAAGCGACACGGCGGCAAGGTTGTCGTGAGTGAGAGCGGAATCAACACGCCTGCCGACGTTCAGTTCCTGCACAGCTGTGGGGCTGAGGCGTTTCTCATCGGGTCAGCAATCATGTCTGCTGTTGATGTTGAAGGGAAAGTTAGGGAGTTCGTGAATGCACAATGACGCAGAAAGAGACCGGAAAACGAGCACGAGATGAAGGAAAACTCAAGAGGGTACCCAAGAAACTGAGCAGCTACCCCGTTAACGGAAAGTACGGCAAGTACGGGGGGCGATTCGTGCCTGAAGTCCTAATGGAAGCAATCAATGAGCTGGAAGAAGCCTACGAACGATTCAAGAATAACAAGGAGTTCACCGAAGAACTCAACTACTATTTGGGCGACTACGCCGGCAGACCCACCACGCTGTACCTTGCCGAAAACCTCACCCGCAAAGTAGGCGGCGCCAAAATCTACCTAAAACGCGAAGACCTAGCTCACAGTGGTGCACACAAAATCAACAACACTCTTGGACAAGCGCTGCTCGCAAAGCGCATGGGGAAAAAACGCGTCATCGCCGAGACAGGAGCGGGACAGCACGGCGTCGCCACCGCCATGGCATGCGCGGCTCTGGGATTAAAAGCTGAAGTGTACATGGGAACAGACGATATCACCCGCCAACGCCTCAACGTCTTCCGCATGAAGCTTCTTGGAGCGGAAGTGCACCCAGTTGAGACAGGAAGCAAGACGCTTAAGGACGCCATCAACGAAGCATTCAGAGATTGGGTAACCAATCTAGAAAACACGTATTACCTCATCGGCTCAGTCGTCGGTCCCCACCCATATCCCATGATGGTTCGGGACTTCCAAAGCGTCATAGGAACCGAGCTCAAAACAGAATTCCTCCACAAAGAAAAACGTTTACCCGAAGCCTTGGTCGCCTGCGTAGGAGGCGGCAGCAACGCGGCAGGAACGTTCTACCCATTCGAGGATATTGCCGAGGTGAAGCTCTTCGGCGTCGAGGCCGCGGGCAAAGGCATTGAAACAGGCAAACACTCCGCCTCTCTTGGGGCGGGCGCGGAAGGCGTCTTCCACGGCATGTTAACATATGTGCTTCAAGACAGCGACGGCCAACTAACGAACACTCACAGTGTGTCAGCGGGCTTGGACTATCCTGGCGTGGGTCCCGAGCATTCTTTCTTGATGGTTTCCAAACGGGCAACCTACGTTTCCGCCACCGACGACGAAGCCGTGAATGCTTTCCTTGCTTTGTCGCGGGAAGAAGGCATAATACCAGCGTTGGAATCCTCGCACGCCGTAGCCTACGCGATGAAGCTGGCTGCGGAAATGAAGAAAACCGAATCCGTCGTAGTAACGCTGTCGGGTCGCGGAGACAAGGACGTGGAAACCGTTGCAAACTACATAGGAGCTAAGATATGAGCCGCATCAGCGAAACCTTCAAGACTCTTAAGGCAAGGAAAGAAGGGGCACTCATCGGCTACATCATGGCAGGCGACCCTACACCGAAACTCACGCCCAAAATTGCGGACGCGCTAATAATAGGAGGCGCAGACATTCTCGAGCTTGGGCTACCGTTCTCTGACCCCATCGCTGACGGACCCACCATACAAGCCGCAAGCCTAAGAGCGCTGAATGCTGGAACCACACCTAAAGCCGTTCTTGGAATAGTCAAGCAAATAAAGGGCAAGCACGATGTGCCAGTCATCGTCATGACCTATTGCAACCCCGTGTTTAAGATGGGATTACAGGAATTCTTCTGCGCCGCCAAAAGCAGCTTCGTCGACGGCGTTATAGTACCAGACCTGCCCGTAGAAGAAGCAGGGGACTACCGAAAAGCAGCCGCAGCGCAAAACATAGACACGGTTTTTCTAGCAGCACCCTCAACATCCAACGAACGGCTAAGCAAAATCGTCGCATGCAGCTCAGGCTTCCTCTACCTCATCTCGCACTTTGGCGTCACGGGCGCAAAAACCGCAGTGGAAGAATCAACCCTCAGCCTCGTCAAACGCGTCATGCCCTACACGACTGGGCGAATTCCGCTGGCGGTCGGCTTTGGCGTCTCCAAGCCTGAACACGTCAAAAGCCTAATCACCGCCGGCGCGGACGGCGTCATCGTAGGCAGCGCCTTCGTCAACATCATGGCCAAATATGCTGGCGACGCAGCAAAGATTTACACCGAAATTGAGGAAACGGCAAAGAAGCTAAAGGAAGCCACACCCCAATAGCCTGTGAAGAAAACGCAACCTGGAAGAGGAGAGGTCTGCTTCTTGCTATGGAATTCTCATAGCAATAAGCGGGTGCATCGTCAACGGAGCCGCCGCCTCTGAAAAAGCTCATTAAACCTTAAGTACGCCAACCGCAACACTCAACTACGGTGCACGAAATGCAAGACGCAAAAGACGAGCAGACCAAAAGCGCGCTTCGCAATGAAATCGAAGCAATCCAAAACTACTACAAAACCCTAAGTGACTACGTGGCGGGGAAAGAATACGATGTCGTAGAAATCGTCGGGTCCTTCCAGTTTTTCAAAGAGGCCCTTAGCCGCGTCAGTGCCCACATCCTGACGCTGTACGTTTTGAAGGGGCAGAAAACCAAAATCACTTGGGAGCCACTGCTCGTGAACGTCGACAACGCCCTCGAAAACATGCGGACAACGGCGCATCCGAACCCCCGAGCGGCAATTCAATTGGCGTTCAACATGTCGGAACCCAACGCCCAAGAAGTCATGGCCTACTTAGCCAAACTGAAAGCATCCCTTTAATCGCGAACCCATCAACACACACAACTTCACTTATTCTTCTTTTCTGCAACGCTAAGCTTTTCGTTTTCGTCCAGTTTTGCTTTCTTGCCAACCAACGTTTTCAGGAGCCACTTCAGAATAACCTTTGCGGCACGCTTGTCTAGAGGCTTGTTTTCGTTACCGCATTTGGGCGAGTAAATGCAGGAGGGACATCCTTCGGCGCATTCGCAGTTGCTAATGAGATTTAGAGTAGCCGAAAACAGCTCCTCCACCATGGCGTAAAGCGTTTCGGATATGCCTATGCCACCTTCGAAGCCGTCGTAGATGAATATAGTAGGCTGCTCCGTGTCTGGGTGCATGGGTGTTGATACGCCACCAATGTCCCATCTGTCACATAGAGCATAGAGCGGGCTCATCGCAATCATGGCGTGTTCCACGGCGTGCAGTCCTCCTGTAAAGTCCAACTGCAACTTGTGTTGAACCTCGTTTTGCACTTCTTCGGGGATTGTGAACCACATGCCAACCGTGGAGAACGTGAGCGGTGGCAGGTTAAGGGGCTCGACTCCAAGGATCACTTCGTTGTTTTTGAGCACAAACTGGTGGTACCGCTCTGTAACTTGCACTTCGCCTAAGCCTACATTGACGCCCTCGGTTTTTTCTTCGAAGCGAGTTTTGATGTCGATGTCGACGGTTTTGCGGACCTCTGTATTGTAACTGACGTCCTTCTTCGAAACAGTTGCTATCAGAGTCTTTAGGTTCAGATCTTCCACAACGTAGGTTTCGCCTTGATGAAGCAGCACCGCTCCCTCATGAGCCTCTTCGTAGGCTTTTGTTAATTCGAGTGTTTCGAGGACTTTGCCGTTGCAGATGACGGTCACGATTTTATTGGAGATGTTGTTGAGGTTCACGACATCAGCTGTTCTCGCGGTACCACAGTACACCCAGCCGCTACCCGTTTTGCGGACCAACTTTTCTTTTTCGAGGGCGAGTAAGCTGTCAGTGAGCACGTCGGTGAAGTACTTATGGTCTTCTTCGGTGACGGGCAACTCTGAAGCAGCGCACATAATGTGCCCAAGAGAAATGTACCTGTTATGCAAGTCTATGATTGCTTGTTCATGGGGTCTCCCGAAAAACTCCTTCGGGTGCTTCATGAAGTACTGATCCAGGGGGTTCTGGAAAGCCACCAATGTAACAATGGAGTCCGCGGAGGTTCTGCCCGCGCGTCCAGCCTGTTGCCACGTGGAAATCACCGTACCCGGATATCCCGAGATGATAACTGAGTCGAGAGAACCAATGTCTACGCCAAGCTCCAATGCGTTCGTGGAGGCAACGCCGACGAGGCTTCGGGTGCGCAGCCGATTCTCGATATCGCGGCGCTCTTCAGGAAGATACCCCGCACGGTACGCAGTAACGGATTCGGCTTTTCCTGGCAGGGCGCGTTTGCGTTTGAGGTCTTCCCGAGTCCACCGAACCAAGAGCTCAGCCATCTGCCGCGAAACCGTAAAACACAGAGTCTGCAGATCCTCGCTTATGCTTATGGTGAAGAGGTCTCTGGTTTCCTGATGGGTGGACCGCCGTGTGGCTTTAAGCTCGTCAGTGAAGGGTGGGTTCCAGAAGACAAAGCATTTTTTGCCACGGGCCGCGCCGTCGTTGGAAACAACTTCAAACTCTTTTCCAGTAAGCCTCTGCGCATGCTCCTGAGGATTCGCTATGGTAGCCGAACTGATGATGACTTGCGGGTTTGCCCCATAGTGTTCGCAGATTCGCAGCAGCCGCCTCAGCAGCATGGCCACATTGGAGCCGAACACACCGCGGTAAACGTGGGCTTCGTCTATGACGATGAACTTGAGGTTTTGCAGGAATCGGCGCCACTTGTAATGCCACGCGAGGTACTGGTGCAAACCGTATGGGTTGCTGAGGATTATTCGGCTGCCCTCGCGAATGTTGGACCGTTGACTCGTGGGCGTGTCGCCGTCGTACACATTTGAGAAGGCTTCGATGGCGGTTTCTTTCTCCAGTTCACGCAGCACCTTAAGCTGGTCATTAGTTAAAGCCTTCGTGGGGTAAAGGTAAAGTGCCGTCGCAGTCTTGTCTACGGATAAAGCCTCGAAAACGGGTATGTTGAAAGAGAGGGTTTTGCCGGAAGCCGTCGGTGTAACTATAACCACATTTTTGCCTTGCGCAACCTTGTTTATGGCCGCTGTCTGATGAGAGTAAAGCCTGATGGCTTTGCGGTCCAAGTAACTTCGAAGGCAGGGTGCCAGCTGCTTTTCCAGTTCACCATAGACTGCGCCTCGAGCAGGGATTTCTTGAATGTGAACAATTTGGTTCTTGTAGCCTCTCAGCCCCTTCAAGTGGCGGATGTATTCTTCGGCGTCCACTACTGGTCCCACTCCCGATAAAGGCTACAAAAAAGCTGTGCCAACGTCACCAAGTCCTGCTTGTTATGTTCCACGATAGCAACCAAGGGCCCTACGTTGCCTGATCGCTGGTAAGAATCATAGAATTCAGGCACCAACGCACCCGGAACGTTGATGCTCCGGCTTATGCCAAGGTACTTCTCAACCGACCCCAATCGGCAGCTAGCCAACTTGCCTCGCAGCGCTCGACGTGCAAAATGCAGCACGTCAAAGTGCGGGTTCTCAAAGACTTCATCGAAGCCTAGACCATAGTAAGCCATGCGTTCACGAATGAAGGGCACGTCGAAGCATCTGCCGTTGAACGAAACAAACGCGGAGCCCGATCTGAGCCTGCGGGCAAGCTCCCAGATTGTAGCAGCCTCCTCGGAAACATCACGCGCCAGAAACTGACGGGTGCAGACTCCACGCTTAGAAGCTTCGGCTAATCCAACCAGGATTATGGGTCTCCCGAAGAGACCGAGAG
>Ga0209777_10001400_pt1 | contig 35019 bp, 37 predicted proteins | sample FrelakmetHBP12HB_FD_187147 | JGI IMG/M metagenome (GOLD analysis project Ga0209777, IMG submission 187147) | Freshwater lake sediment microbial communities from the University of Notre Dame, USA, for methane emissions studies -HBP12 HB (SPAdes)... | ecosystem: Environmental > Aquatic >...
GCGAGCGGACCCGCGACAAGATGTCGGCCGCCCGCCGCAAGGGGAAGTGGATCGGCGGCATGCCCATCCTGGGCTACAACGTCGCCCCCGAAGGCGGCAAGCTCGTGGTCAACGAGGACGAGGCCGCCCGGGTTCGGGCCATCTTCGACCTCTACCTGGAGCACCAGGCCCTGATCCCCACGGTCCAGGAAATGGCCCGCCGCGGCTGGACAAACAAGCGGTGGCGCACCAAGCGCGGCAAGGAGCGCGGAGGGCAGCCTTTCGACAAGAACAGCCTCCTCAGGCTCCTCTCGAACGTCACCTACCGGGGCAAGGTCAGCTACCACGGCCAGATGTACGATGGCGAACAGGAGTCCATCGTGAGCGAGGACCTGTGGCGCGGCGTGCACGGGCACCTTCGCCGCAACGGCGCCAGCCGCGGCAAGCACGGCCGGAACAAGCACGGGGCGCTTCTCAAGGGCCTCCTCCAGTGCGCCCCCTGCGGCTGCGCTATGGCCCACGCGTACACGGCCAGGGGCAGCAAGCGCTACCGCTACTACGTCTGCGTCCACGCCCAGAAGCGGGGCTGGGACACGTGCCCCACGAAGTCGGTGCCCGCCGGCGAGATTGAGCGGTTCGTGGTAGACCAGATACGCGCCGTTGGCCGCGACCCCGGCCTGGTGGCCGAGACGCTGCGACACGCCCATCGTCAGCAGAAGGAGAACCTGGAACGGCTTGAGGCAGAACGGCGTGTCCTGGACCGCGAACTTGCCCGCCTGAACGACGGCATCCGCCTGGCGCTCGTCCCCGCCAGCAGGGATGAAGCCGCGAGGGGAAGACTGGCCGACCTCCAGGACGGTGTACGCAAGGGCGAGCAGCGGGCGCTGGAGATCCGCCAGGAGATGGCGGCCCTGGAACGCGACGAAGTCGATGAGGGCGACTTGGCCACAGCGCTCTCCCAGTTCGACCCGGTGTGGGATTCGCTCGCCCCGCGCGAGCAGACGCGGGTGGTACAACTGCTGGTCCAGCGCGTGGCTTACGACGGTCGGGACGGCCAGATAGCGCTCACATTCCGGCCCGCGGGCATCAAGACGCTCGCCGGCGAAGTGGCGAGCCACGAGGAGGTGGAGGCATGAACGGCAACGTACAAGAAGTCGGGTCGGGCATCACCGTAGCCTGCAAGGTGTATTTCCGACCGGGCGTTCGAGGGCGCAGGCGATTGCGCCAGGGCGAGGCCCCGGTGGTTCCGGAGGTCGAGTGCGGCCGCGTGCCACGACTGTCACGCCTGATGGCCTTGGCGATTCACTTCGACGGTCTCATCCGCAAGGGTGAGGTCCGTGACTACGCCGACCTGGCGCGGCTGGGTCACGTCACACGGGCGCGGGCGACGCAGATCATGAACCTGCTGAACCTCGCGCCCGACATCCAGGAGGACATCCTATACTTGCCGAGGACGGAGTCCGGGCGCGACCCGGTCGGCGAGCGGCAGGTGCGGCACGTGGCAGTAGAGCCAAGGTGGGGTTGGCAGCGCGAGACATGGGGGAGGGGAGAAACGAGATGAACGTGAAGTGCGCCAGCACTTCAGCGCGAAGACCGCGCACGCCAACTTGCGGCTGTGGATTCCAGAACCCAGGTAGCCTTGGGCTCATGACCCCGACACCTGGAGGAGGAACCGGAGAATCTACAGCTACGCCCTGAGCTTGCTTGACACGGACTGGGCAAGGTCGTAATAGTGGGTAGCCGTGAGGATCGTGTGAGATTTCAGGGACCACCCGGGAGATTGCTTGCTGATGGTTAGGCCTACAAGGCAATTCCTTCTTGTTGAGCCAGTGGCCAAGACGCCCTATCCTCCGCTGGGGTTGATGAAGATCGCGACTTGGCTGAAGACGCGGCACAAGGGTTGTCAAGTTCTCGATGTTGTTGGAAACGATATCCCTTCGGCTGTTTCCCGGCCCGACCGCGTTTATGTGACCTCCCTGTTCACATGGGATCTGGACAAGCTCGTGAGGACGGTCAATTTTTACGCTGATAGGTTCCCGCGGGCGAAGATTGAGATCGGTGGCATTGCGGCGTCGCTGCTACCAGACTATGTGGAACGTGCAACAGGAGTGCGACCACATGTGGGCCTGCTCAAGAGCGCGGAAGGCTGTGCGCCCGACTACTCGCTGACCTTCGGCCGGAGAGTCAACGCCTCGATCACGTTCGCCTCAAGAGGCTGTCCGCGGCATTGCCGGTTCTGCTGTGTGCAGTCTCACGAGCCGGACTTCTTCGTCCGCGACGACTGGGAGAAGGACATAAATGCAGACCTGCCTCGCATCGTGTTTTGGGACAACAACTGGCTGGCATCACCAAACCTAACGGAAGACTGCAAGCGAATACGGCGTTTGGGAAAGGAGGTCGATTTCAACCAGGGCCTCGACGCGCGCCTTTACGACGAGCGTGTTGCAAAGGAACTGAGTAAGGTAAGGCTCAGTCCGATCCGTTTTGCGTTTGACCACATCGGCCTGGAAAAGCAATTGATGAAGGCCGTCAGGCTGGCCCGCCAAGTGTCACATGAGGAAATCCGCGTCTACGTCCTCTACAACTTCAACGACACTCCTGAGGATCTGTACCAGCGTCTGGATCTCTTGAACAGCAGCCGGGTTCTTGCGTTCCCGATGGAGTATCGGAAGCCAACGGCCGCCAGAGCTAAGTTTCCGGGGCCGCACTGGGATGCTGCTCTGCTGCGAGCCTTCAAGCTAACCCTTCTCTTCTACTACCGGCGGGGCATGATAACGGAGAGCCGCAGTTCGTTCCATTCCATCTATGGAAGAAACGCTAAGCAGTTTGTGAAGAAGCTCTACCAGATCTATGAGTATGACAAGACACTGAGAAGATAGGCGGGCTGTTACTTGTGGGGTCGAGGATCGCGCCTCCTTTTCACAGACCTGTGCGAGATGAACTTGCGGAATTCTGTCTGCTCCTCTTCGCTCAGGTACGTAGCGAATTGCTCCAAGAACTCCCGAGCCATGTCCCTTGCGTAAATCATCTCCGCTCGTTCCGCCCTCTTCTGTGCGAGCCGCCAGCAGGCGCGTATCATCATCTTTCTGGCGGGAATGAAGTCGGGATGCATCCTCACAATCTCCTTTAGATAATGAAGCTGCCGGGTGTATTCTTGTTGCTGCTGAAGCCATCGGGCGCGGACAAACAAGAGAATCGGGTCGTCTTCTGTAGGGCTGTGCCGCGCCAGCTTCAGGAGCCGTTCTTGATATAAGTCCTTCAGATCTCCCTCCGGAGAGGCCCTGAATCTCGAGTCGAGGATCGAGACAACAATCGATTTCAACCACCGCTCATCTAGTTCTTCGGGATGCTCGGCTAGGTACATAGCCCGGTCGACTAAGAACTCTCCTTCCTTGCTTTGTGTCTCGATCGGCACGGTCCTGAAGAACCCGCCACAGACCTCGTACACCTCCTCTTGTTCGTGAATGCCTTTCATAGGCAACAACATTTCCGAAAGGACAACAGGTTCTCCCTCCACCAGCCGGGCCGCAGCTCTTGAGAGAAACACCTGCGAATGGCGCCCTGCGCGCGAGCAGTTCTCAATGCGCTTAGCGTAGTTGATGGCAAACCCCTCAAGGGAGCGGATCACGGATCGGTGGGGATTCTCCTCAAGATCAGCGATCAGTGCAACCTCGCCAAAATGAACACCTGCTCCCAAACCCAAGACGCGAGGCGGGGCGTCCCTGAGATCCGAGTTCTCAAGGCCGAATTTCAACCGGCTCTTCAGCTCGAATATGAACTCGATGGCGCGGAAAACAAGATGCTCCGGGGCCCGCTCGTGATCAACGCAAAATACGATGCCCTCGTCACCGCGGGCTACGACCTCGCTGTATTTCTCCGTTCGTTCTGTGGGTTTCGGCTCAGGAAAGTATACGCGGCCCAACTCCTTGAACATGCCTTGGAAGTACAGGAGCTGTCTCGCATACTTCTCTATGCCCACGACCGCGCTGTACTTGCTGGAATCAACGAGATCGGCGAACACAAGCAACGCATTCTCGGACGTCGAGTATTGGGGACGGCCCATGTGATACTCCGGTTAGCGCGCACGGCGTTTGCGCATGAGGTCGTTCTCGAGCGGCGTCATGTACTTGGCGACACTGACACTCTCACGACCCAGTATTCGTAGCAGATAGTGCTTCATCTCTTCCTTGTTGGCCGCCAATGCCTCTGCTATTAGGACGGCAATGTACACATCCAGAAACGATATTGTGTACGCCTTCAAATCGTGGTTGAAAGGGTTTACGTAGATGGTCCCTTTTTCAACATTCACGCTCACGCCCGGGGCGTTCTCCTTCTCGGCAACATACACGACCGTGAACGTCTTCCCCAGGAACACGACCTCCAGGGGCTGGAACAACTTCGGCGACAGGGAGACCACGATTTGCTTCTTCGACGGCTCAAATATGCTACGGTATCTACCCTCGTCGCTCAGGTTGGGATCGATCTCCACGACCACACCCTCATCGTCGGCCAACACGATGGGCTGTGACGTTGACCGGAGTAGGACATCGACCCTGTGGGCAGGATTCTCAATACTTAGAGTTCGTTTCTGTGACAGTTTCCGAAGCATGCGCTCGCGGAAACTCTTGTCATCCTCATCCCCTGTGCCTTCCATCGTCCTGAGAACATCCTCAGTTCGACGCAGCGCACCACCCGGGGAGCCGAATTTCTCAAAGGGCTCGATCAGGCTTTCAACGACACGCTTCTTTTCTTGCCAGTATCGCCGTAGGTCCCTATTGAGATGGTCCACTATACCGACGACGGCGTCTCGGAACTCTTGGAAAGCATGTGTTTGCCAAAGATAGTCGTCTCGGGCCACGGAAAGAATATCATTCATATTGGCATGAAATATCTCCCCGAACATCCAGTTCTTCAGTGGTTCGCTGATGTATCTTTTCCGGGATCCTGGGTACTCGAAGAAATCCGCACTCTTGACTAGGAAATTGCGGTTGCGAATCCAAAAGCCAGTCTCGCTCTCCTCCTTCTGCCGACGCTCAAGATCCTCCGTCGTATGAACGATGTAGTAGGCGAACTTGTGCTCCTCACATATGCCCACCAGCATGTCAGCGGCACCGAATGCGAGCTCGCGTCTGAACTCGGGGAAATACTTCCAGAGCTGGACGAGATCCTTTTCTCCGGCAGTACCGAAGTATGTGTCGATTGTGGGACAAAAACGCGAGTCTTCAAGAATCTCTCGAAGGAGCTTGGCTTTGGTGGGGTCCTTGAACCTCTTCAGGAATGGCTCGCCATCCTCGGCTCTCAGCGGCAGTAGCTGTCGGAGCTGTACCGAAAATCCTTCACTGCAAATCTCGTCCATGTCTGCCTTGTTGACGTCCTCGATGACAATCTCCGTGAAACTGTCCGGCAAGGCACCGAACAATTCCAATAGCTTGTCATTCAGCACCGGTGCGGCACAGGAGGCTCGCACAAAATCATCCGCGCTCCGCAAACGAACGTGGTCTGCCAGGAATGCGATGGGCTTATCTTCATTCTCTGAGGCGAACACCTCGTTTGTGTCGACCTCAAGCACGTACATTTCGGATTGACCGGCTGGACGGGTAAACAGTTTGACTCTGCCTCCCAGCTGAAAAACCGACATGAGCCCAAGGCCAAAGTACGACAGCTTCCCCTCTTCATGCTTGAGGAGGCCATACCCCAGGTTCTGGAAGACTTCCGCGAACCTGTCGGGCGTAATGCCATGGCCATTGTCAAAGAGGACTAGTGACCTCGTGGAGGGGTCCGCATAGATGACCATCCAGGAAGCGCGATTGTCCATGGCGTTGGCTGCTGCTTCCCGGATCTTGCGGGGTGTGGAAGCGTAGATTGAGTTGGCGATGGTATGAAGGATGCCCAATCTCACGTTCACGGGCACCTTTGCCAGTAGGTTTAACCCGCGTTTGGCTACGATTGACTTTGTCATGGACCATTCTCCAGAGGTTCTGGGCTTCCCGGCCAGGATCGTGCGCTCGCACAGACAGCACCCCTCGGAGTATGTTACATGTTCTTGGCGTCGATAGCAAGCAATCCAGGACGACATGTCTTGCGTTGCCACAGGGAGGCCATTACCGCGCACTCAGTATGACCAGGCAGGTAGCCCAATGGCACTAGGTCAAGGGCTTTGGGGCGGCTTCCCCCACATCTGGGGCCCGAGAGCACTACTGCCCCTGGGTATCATCTCCTGCCGATCTGAGGACCCGCCCAAGGGCATAGTCGATGTCGAGGACCGTCAGCTTCCCATCGCCGTCGAGGTCGCCCGAGTCGAGGCAACCGATGCATTGAAGGCAATCATGGACCGTCTTGAGGTACTTCTTCTCGGCCAGGGGAGGGATGCGGTCATAGAACTTGGGATCGCCTCGGCAGACTTCGCGGAAGAACGAGTACAAGCCCAGCGTGCCCTTGCGAGAGTTGCACGTGCGGCATGCAAGGACCTGATTGTGGATTCCCTGAATCGTGTCACAGGTCGGGCAGCGCTCGTTGACCAGAAGGCTGGCGCACACGATGTGTTCCCGCGACAGGTACTCCTCACCCGCGCAGTAGGTACACTTTCTCTCAGCCTCGACAAGTTGCCAGTCTTCCCGGAGGATGTCTGACCATTGCTTGCGGCCGTCCCGGAGGTCGCGAAAGGTGTTCTTGATGAAGCCGTAGTCCGTTTTCTTGGCGGCGACACCATCGGCATGGGCAAAGGCCCGCCTCGCAATCACCTTGGCATACTGGTAGTAAAGCAGATGGCGGAGGGTCTTGACTTCTCTGTCTGGCATGAGCCGATCTCCTGTGGCCCATCGACGTGGCAAGCCAAGGACCAGAGTACCCTGGTAGGTGCCTGGGGTCAATGCACGGCACGCTTCCGCGTGGGAGTCCTTGGCAGAGGGCCGCGGCACCGCCACGCAGGCGAGTTCGAAATGTGGTGCGTCCGGGCACCAGTCGATACACCGGTGTAAACCACTTTGGCCTCCGGAGCAGAGAGGGAGAGAGGTTTGGCGGTCGGCGCGAGCGCAGACCCCGAGTATCGTTCGCACCCCAGAAGAGCCATTTCATAACAGAGAGCGCGGGACGGCGGGCGGGGATTGACGTAAGTCTCTATTCCGGGCCAGATATGGCGAAAACCCCGACGCCTCTCGGCTCTGGGTTCTCTGTTAACCACTTGGGCCGCGAAAGTTCGCGGTTAGTTTTCTGGCTCCCCGAACGCAACCCTCTTCATAACCACTCTAGAATCCGCTCTCGCCATAACCCGTTCCCGCATGGCATGTTAGCGAGTTCGCGTCTCTCTCGGTACCTCGTCACCGAGCAACACGTTTCCGCGTGAGCCGGCAACGTTCCACGGCCTTCAATCGCCTCTACCGCTGCGGATTCCGGTTGCACCTGCGGAGCCTCGCCAACGTCGGAACTTCCCACGGAAAAACGATCCATGCGGGATAGGTTGCCCCCCAAATCCCTTCCCAAGGCACACGCACGCCAAAGGTATCCCGGACCAAGACAACCGACAGCACCTCTCCAGACGCGTCCGCAGCGAGCCGAGACGAGGCTAATCGTAACGTCCTGCCGCTGTTGACCACATCATCAGCCAGCAGCACTCGCCGTCCTCGGACAAGATCAGCGCACGCATCACCATACACGACCGGCCGTCTGCGTGGCGGATGGGGACCCTCCTGTCGCGTCGTTCGGATGCCCAACGCGGCGAAGGCATCGACCCCAAGAAGATGGCTCAGAAGCACGCCAGCAATGCACCCGCCTCGCTCGACCCCGACAATGATCTCGGGGCTGAAGCCTGACTCCCGCACACTGACTGCAACTGCCTTGGCGAAGATATCCACGTCGCGCCAAGTCAACGTAACAACGGAATGCCGGTGCCGCGTGACCATAGTTTCCCTCGGCTAGTAGTCTCGCCGAACCCGACGAACGAGAACGCGGAACAGAACGAACCAAGGCTTGTCAACCAGGGCCAACAAAGCCTTGACCACGATGCTCCCCAGGATAACCCCTACGAGATCCTTAATCGGCAGGACAAAGCTGAAAGCCAAGACTGCAAAGAGCACACCGTCTAAGACCATATTTACCATGTCGCTCGTGACCGCTCTCAGCCCAGCCAGTACCAATATCTTCCGGAGTCCTGCGTCCGCCTCAATTCGCATGTGTCGGCGCTTCAGCGATGCGAACACGGTAATGTCAATGCCCACACAGATAACGGATGTGACCAGGGATGCCAAAAGAATACGAGGCGCAGGATGAAAGTAGGCCAGCCAGAAGGCCTCTCGTGCCTCTTCCCAAATGGGCACAACCGCACTTCCAAGCCAGACGGTGGTCAAGAACACGCAGTTGACGAGGTAGGCAACGGCAAGAATAGTGTATGCTTTCCTCCTACCATATACCTCATTTGCCATGTCGATCAACTGTGCGGTGAAAGGCCAGATGAGGCTACCCGTACTCAGTATCTGTCCGGCTAACCCAATAGGTGATACGACAAGACGCGGAGCCAGTATGTTCGCGGACAGGACGTATCCAGCGAACAAGGCCATCAGCACCGGGTATCCCATGTCCCGGCTCTTGCGCATAACAAATGACGCGGCCAATGTGGTTAGGGTCAGGCCGGCCGCCCACCAGATCCAGATGGCCATAGATCCTCCGATTCGATGGACAGTCTGATTCGATTCAGCACCGTGTCGTAGCCAGTCTCAGGATACGAGAGGCTCTCCGAACCAGGCGGCTTATCTAGCGGAAACAGCTTTGTCGCCGCGATCTCATCCTGGTCACGGGCGCGAAGCCGATCACCGATTATTCCCACGAAGGCAAGCTTGTTCGGTTCCTTCGTGGCGAGAGAGTGCACTATGTGTAGATCACGGCCTGTCTCTTCTCGAAATTCACGGATCGCGGCCTCCATCGGCAGTTCCCCGTCCTCAATGCGCCCGCCAGGAAGCTCCCAGGTGTCGGAGCCAGTCTTTTTCACAAAGAGCACTCTAGTGCCGCTAATGCCATAGACGTAGACCATCTGATACGGACATGGGTAGGAGAGGAGAAACTGCCCTCCGTCGAACCGAGACTTGTTCAGCGTGTACAGTTGCGCCGCAAAACAACGATCTTCGACGTTGTGATTGTACACTTGCGCGCAGCGGAGCGCCACGTCGCCGCCCAAATCTATGTTGACGACGCTTATGCGTCGCCCCCGAGCGACGAAGGAACTGAAGCTATTCTCCATATCGTGGTGTGTGGATCGCACCTCGATCTTGCCAGTCCACGCCGCTTCCGGGGTCCTTACGAGATGGCGCAAGGCGTTTATGCTGGCAGCCGCCTTGCGTTTATACGTAATGGTGCGGTCGGAGTCCCATAGCCGCTCTCCGGGATCGAGGATTAGAAGGCGAAGGGTGATTCCGTCCGTAAGAGCGGCAGCAATCGTGTTGATCTGATTGGACACGAAGTCGAGGCTTCGCCCTGCAATGAAGAACTCCCTCTCCCCGGTTTCCGCTTTCAGCATCTCGAAGACTCTAGCGAATGCAATGTCGCTGACCTCCAATTCCGCCCGAGTCATGATCCGCTGCAGCCCGATTGCCCGCATCCGCTCAAGGGCCTGTAGTTGGCCCATATCCACCGTTTGGCGGTGTGCCAGACACTTCTCGACAACGGCGTCGATAGTCCCGTTGACAAGGGTCTCGACCGTGTGCTTAGACTCGGTCCGCACTACTTCGCGTAGAGCCGCGACGTAGTGTCGCCTTGCCAACAGCTCGAAAACCAGGGAGATCACACCTATCGGCAGCATCGCCAAACCTAGGTCCCGGGCGTATTCGGCTAGGGCGGGCATCGAATCTTTCAGCAAGGTTGCCGTTAGCAGGAGGATAACGCCCACCAACGCGACGATGATGCCAATGTACGTGAATACGACTTCCCAGAAGGGCCGTCTTGGGCGTTGTGACGGGCTTGCGATGGATGTCATCTTTCTGTCCTCCCGGTTCTTGATTGATTCCGTTGCCGGTGCTGGACACAGGAGCTGATACGACCTGATGGCGAAACGCCTATCGGTAGAGCGCCTGATTCCATGTTAAGAGGAGCACGCCGAGGGCGTCAGTCATTTCGGCCGGAGCTCCCCAAAAGTGGTCGACCAGGAATGTGGCGACTTTGTACATGGCGTCGCGTCTTTCGTGATCGCGGAAGGCCTGAGAGCCCCGGATTACTTCCACCGGGTCAAGCAATGGCTCTGTCATTAGACCTTGTCCTTTCCTCATGGCTGGCATCGCCTTCCGGTAAATGCACCCATTCGCGTCCGGTCGGGCCCTTGACGTAAGGGCACGCTGATATGGCAAGAGGTATTGGAGCATTGGAAGGCATGGTTCGCCAATAGATTATCGCCAGCCCCCGCGCCAGCCAGCCTGCGAGAAGACAGAGCGGACGGCATCCGAGCTCGTCCTACGGGACCCCGTTGCAGCGGTCCTTTCTGCCTGTAGCCTACGGCCCAGTTGATGTGTTATCTGACCATATAGTCCGGTACGCAGAGCTTGTCAGGGGAATGTTCGGGAGCTTGGAGGCATTGGGGAGATTTCTGTAGACCCTTGGCACGAAAGGGGTTAGAGTCGAGTTCGTCGACGCCCCCGCAGGCTTTCGGTTGCGCGAGGGCGTCTTCCGGCTAGCGAACCCATTCGCGGGAGTGTGGTTGCCGAAGCCTTGAAGAGAGCTGGGGCGCGAGCGCCCTTGCTGCGGGTAGGCGTGTCCACGCATGCGGGGCGGGAATCGTTGTCGGCTGGATAACCTGCATGGGGCGTGGTAGTATTCCAAGAGAACATGCGAGAGAGGCGGCGGATCAGCGATGTCACGCACGTTGACGAAGAGCAATAGGGACACGGATGTGGCGGGGCAGCCGGGCGCCCGGTGGCTAGTGGAGCAAGTGGACTCCGTCCGCCGTGCTGTGAACGGAGCGATTGATCCAGTAACGCGGGCGAAGTACGCGCAGTTCATGACGCCTCCCGGCATCGCAAGACTCATGGCGTCCTTTTTCGGAGCGCGGCGTCCCAAGTTACGGCTTCTTGACGCAGGTGCCGGCGTTGGCTCCCTGACGGCCGCGTTCGTCGCCGCGATGCTGGGTCGGACTGAGCCGCCGCAAGAGATATCTGTTGTAGCCTATGAGATTGACCCTTTCCTGGCGGGCCACCTGAAGTCCACGCTTGTGCTCTGCGAACGGGCCTGCGCCGCCTCAGGGGTGAGGTTCACGGGGGCCGTCCGGCAGGAGGACTTCATTGCCGCCAGTGCCGGCCAGTGCGGGGGAGATCTGTTTGGCCAAGAGCAAGAGCTATTCGACTGCGCGATCATGAACCCGCCGTACAAGAAGATCCACAGCGCCTCGGAAGCCAGGCAATGCCTCCGCGAGCTTGGCATGGAGACGAGCAACCTCTACGCCGGCTTTATGGCCCTGGCGGCGCGCCAGTTGAGAGAGGGCGGCGAATTCGTCTCGATCAGCCCGAGGAGTTTCTGCAATGGTCCGTACTTCCGACCGTTCCGACGGTATTTCCTGAAGACGCTGGCCCTGAGACAGATCCACGTCTTCGAGTCGCGCAACGAGGCATTCGGGGACGATGACGTTCTTCAGGAGAACGTCATCGTTCACGCGGTCAAGTCGGTCAGGAAACCTGCGCGTGTCGATCTTTCCGTCTCGGCCCGTGCCGACGAGAGACCCCGTGTTCGCCACGTGCCGCACGACCAAGTGGTGAACCCGGACGATCCGAACGCGTTCATCCATCTCGTGGTGGACGAGCATGGCGCGAGGGCGAGGGAGCATGTTTCCCAACTGCCCGCGTCCCTGGGGGACCTTGGCTTGGCCGTTTCCACGGGCCGTGTGGTTGATTTTCGGGCCAGGGATCATCTGCGGCCACAGCCGGAACGGGGTGCCGCGCCCCTCATCTATCCTGTGCATTTCAGCGACGGCTTCGTCAGGTGGCCCGACCCTTCGACGCGGAAGCCGAACGCGATCATTGCGAATGAGCAGACGGCAGGACTGCTTGTGCCCCCCGGCGTGTACGTGGTGGTGAAGCGATTTTCCGCAAAGGAAGAGCGTCGGAGGATTGTGGCCGCCCTGTACGACGCGGGCATGGTCTCTGGCGGCTGCGTTGGGTTCGAGAACCACCTGAACTACTTCCATCGCCAGGGGGAAGGGCTTCCCAGGGACTTAGCGTGGGGTCTGTGTCTGTTCCTGAACTCGACGGTGGCCGACACGTATTTCCGCCAGTTCAGTGGCCACACGCAAGTCAACGCCCTGGACCTGCGGACGTTCCAGTATCCCTCGCAGGCTCAGTTGCGTGTGCTGGCTGCCAAGGGCCCACCAGACGCATCCGATCAGGAAGCGATAGACGCGGCCGTCGAGGAAGTTCTGTTCCAGCCGGCCTGAACTCGGCGGCCGGCCACGCTGTGCGAAAGCCGGTCTACTCCGAGACGTACATCGGGGGAACCCCCTTCTCCGCGAACTCCTTGACCAGCCGCAGGTTGCCCCGCTCGTCGTACAGCTGATCGCCGAACGTGTCTATTGGCTCGAACGCTGCACGTTTGAAGTAGGCCGCCCCGCGTAGCTCCATGCGTCTCATCTTCACGCCCGCAAAGTTCTCGGTCATCCGGAAGATGTCGCTCCACCACAGGCCAATGGCCTTGAACCCCATCGTGGGCGGCATCCAAATCTCCAGGACCTGGGCATGTATGATGTAGGCAGGAATGCCGAGTTCCCTTACGTGGTGCAGAATCGAATCGCAATCAGACACGTCAAGCTGGAACTGGCTCATGTCCTTGATCGAGCTGCGCCCGGTCTTGTTCTCGATACCGAAGGCGGCGTGGCCGGTCTTGGCGTCGGTCACGAGAAAGTCCAGCGGGCCTTCACCGGAGACGTCGGTCGCCCGCCGTGGGCGGAGAGAGGAAAGATCGTTCTGCGTTATCGCCAGATCCGCGAACTTGGGCTGGACCTGTTCAGCCCAGAAGCGAAGGATGGCGTCTTCTGCTACATGGTTGCGCCCGATCGACCTTGCCACGCGGTCACAAATGTCGCACAGGAACCACGTCTGGAGGCGCACGCGGGCCACGTTGTTGCAGAGCAGGCAGTAGCCCTCGATGGATTCTCCGTAAGTGACCGGGGCATTTCCGCCGAATGCCTCGTCCACCCATTGCTTCGTGCATGCGTCGCACAGGAAGAAGTGCCTCAGGCGGACGTCCTTCCGTGTCTGCGCATGGCGAACACAGGTGGGGTAGGCGATCGGTTCTCCAGAACAGCCACTGGCTCGGTTGGTTCGCTTGGCCAAGGGGGGCTCCCTGATCTGTGGACTGTGGTTGGGTGCCACAATAGCCGGAATCGTGTGTTAGCACAAGGTCCCACGCGATGGCCAAGATGGGCTTGCCTTGAGCGCCCAAGACATGTGGATTCACGTTGGCAGGCCGGTCGACTTGTCTGAGGAAGCATGAACGCGCTTCAGCGCAACCGCGTTTGAGCTAGCCGTCCGCTCAGCTTGCCGCCCTGCCCCGAGTCGCGAGAGAACCGCAACCGTCTTCTCTAGAGCCGACACGGCTCGTTTCAGTTGGCGAACGCCTCGGGCAAGCGGCAGGCGGGTCGCCCGTACCTGCTTCCTGACAAGCCGCGTGGTCTCGGCCCCAAGAGTCTGCTCTATCCTGCCCATCATATCTTCCCCGGAATCCATCCCGTTGCCTGGTACCGGATATCGCCACCAGCACCTTGCATGCGATGCTTGCCGTCATTCCTACATCGAGCGGATTGCTTTAAGATATGCTCGGCCGGGCGCCAGGATTTCGTAGCGGACCCTGTCTCCCTTCACGTCCACTCGTCGGGCCAACTCCGGGAAGTCCTTCAGAACCCAGTTGGCATGTCTGGCGCTAATTCGCTCCACATTCCGAGTGCCGTCGCCCACTTCGTCCTGCACAGTCAGCTCTGCAATGCGCGGGCAGGAGGCCGGACCGCTAGCTGTCTCAAGTGCGCAGAGACAGCGGAAGAGTCGCGTTCTCTTTAGGGCCGTTGGATTGGGCTTGGTATCCGACACGCCGGGCACTGATCTGTAGTTGCCTGCCAACAACGCCTCTATCTGGCGATGGAAATCCTTAATCGTGCCCTCGTTCTCGATGCGTATGTCGGCCAGGTCCCGAGCAACCGGGAGTAGACCAAACTGCCACTGCTGTCGATCGTGTTCGCGGAACTCCTCTAGCGTCTTTACACCCTCAAGGCGGCCGCGGTGCAAGTGCCGTTCGAAGCGAGTCCTCTCGGTCGACTCGACGCATACGACCTTGCAGGCAGGAAAGCACTCACGAATGTACTGCACCTCCTCAATCGTCCTGAGACCGCTGATTATGTACCCATCGCCGAGATTGCCCGCATACATAGTCACGATGTGCCTCGCGACTATGTCCGGCCCTTTCTGGTGCAGCAAGTCTCTGGCCAGGTAAAACGAAGTTGGTCCATGTACGCCGGCCTCCTCGGCCACCAACCGCATGATGCTGCTGGCCTCAATAAGATGATATGGGTGGCGTGAGGACATATACTGTCCCAATGTCGTCTTTCCAGCGCACACCTTCCCGACGATGATATACAATTCCTCAAAGAGTCCTGGGTCGGGCGAAGCTGTTCGCGGCCGCTTCACCGAGTACGAGTGCGTGTCTAGGTTGAGAGCAGCGGCGTACTCCTCAAGACGGTCAACCAGGGCAACCAAGGCCCGCACACGGAAGTCGTGCCGCCATGACTCCTCAAAAGACATCTCTCCTAGGCGCTGGGTTGCACCGTTTGGGATAAACCAACCGTTGAAAGTAGCCGGTGTGAGCCAGGGGAACTGGTCGGATCTCCCAAAGCTAGGGGGCGTTTCCGCAATATGGCCCTGCGTCTCGCCGTGGATAAAGACAGGGCGGCTCAGGCCAGGAACATGAAGTGCAATGTCGGAATGCACGGTAGCAGAGCGAATATTGCCACGGCGGCGTAGTTCAAGATCAACATCATGAAAGTTGGTCTTGGCAAACCATTCCTTGATCTCTAGGCCAGGCACATCCTTCTCTGTAGAACTCAGGGCATCGAGTCTTACCGACGTATCCTCGACGAAGAACAGCGAGTTGACACCCAGCCGGCGCTTGATCTCGTCAAGTGCACGGCGCAGCAGTTCGGCTTGGCCAAGGCTGTACTCCTCATGGTAGGGTTCCTGCGAACTGGCGAAATGCCTGAGAACAAGGCCGAACTTCTGAAGGACAAGGCGCGCTTGCAGAAATTTGTCGATGCTAGACGTGTAGAAGCCCACCTCCAGCTTTTTCGGGGAATCGACAAACAGTCTTCGGACGCGTGTATCAGGCATAGGGACCTCGGCTACTCTCATGGCCAGCATTTCGGCCTGGAAACGCTCCAAGATAGGTTCCTTGGCCCTTTTCCTGGACAGCGGCCCCAAGCCTTGCCAACATGTCGACATTGTCGGCAGGGCCAATGGCATATACAAGCGGTCCCATGCTACTCAGGCCCACGGCCAGATCCTCGTGGTCCCCCAGGAGTGCCACAAGACTCCGCACGCAAGCAGACTGTCCCGCCATCTCCCGCTTCTTGAATCCACTCGCGTGCATATCTGCAATGGACTGCTTAAGGAGCCGGATGTCACGTTCCACAAGGGATGGGATGAACCCGTGATACACGGCGGCCAGGACTCTCAATGCCTCCTCGCCAGGAATTGGGGTATTGCGATCAAAGAACGCGGTCTCATCGTCCCCGGCATACTCGTGCCCACTAGGCAGAAAGAGGTGAACAAACCACTCACGAGGAAACTCCAGTCGCACGCAGACCGGCGGGAGGCTCGGAGGCAGGCCGGCCGATGATGGTGCAAATACGCCGTCTGACGACTCCGGATGACCAAGATCAACTATGACACCGCCATCAAAGAACGTGTTGATGCCGACCCCCGAGGCCCCACCACGTCCCGAAAGACCTTGGAGCTCTTCTTTGCTCAGAGGGCTCCCAACGCACATATTGCAGGCGGCTCCGATTGCCAAGAGCATGGCAGTCTTACTGCCAAGACCCACGTGCTGTGGCGGCGAACGGCGGACGCGGACGGCAAAGTGAGCGCCCAGACGTGCGGCCAGACGCCCTACGAGCGATTGCGTGTCTGCCTCGTCTCTTGGAGACATCCCCTGGCCATGATCCAGCGTGCTGTCGAAGGCCAGTCCCGCTTCGACCTCGACCGGCAGAGCACCGAGGGCAAAGCCGACCCCTCCATATCGGCGATGCGTGACACCGGCGAGGTCTATCAATGTAACGTGGATCCTTGGGAAGGATCTAACTTGCACTTGCCTTGTCATTAGGTGTGAGCCATTCCCCTGGTACTGGTCGCGAGAACTGATTGCTGGCCCAGATCGCATCGAAATGCGCGGTCAGTCGCCCGTAGAGAAGCCCATCGCGTTCGACCAAGAAGGTCGGGAGGTTCCGGCTGACGTCGCCAATCAAGTAGGGCCCCCAGAACAAATGGTCATCAATTCGGAAGATATTGACCGAGGGCAGGCAACGGTACAGCCGTATCTCAAATCGGGAGTTCTCCTTCTGCAGCAACCCAGAGAATTCGCGGACAAACGCTCGAACGTCTTCGGCTATCGTCCCGGCCCTGTCTTTCTCCTCAACGTCTCGCTGGTTGGCCAGCGAGCCCTCCGCGGCGGGGAACTCCGGGTCTATGAGAAGTATCCGCACCCTAGCACAGGCGGCCCAGTGCTCAAACTGGCCACGATAATCCACCCGGAGGCTCCTGAGGCCGAACCCCATGATATCAATGGCCTCGCGGACCCCCTGCAGCCGGACGTCATACTCGTCTTTAATGCGGACAGAACGGACCTCGAATGCCCCAACAAGGCCAAACTCCCGGAAGACTCTCAGGCGGTTAACGCTGTCTTCCGAGAACCATACATACAAGAATAGAACCCACCCGGCCACTCCAGCAGCAACGAGGGACCCGCCGATTCCGACCGCAACAACATGCCCCGTCATCACAAGCAGCAGTCCTGAGACGAACACAAATGCGTGAAGCACAAGGTAAAGCCAGTGGGGCGCCTTGAGTCTCCTGACCACCCCCCGCAACGACCGCGTGACGTGCATTGTGGGCCCTTCCCGTAACCTAGTTTGGCCGTATCGCCGGAACGCCCTTCCGATCCGAGCCAAATCCAAACGACGCCATTATGCCACATGAGTGGGCTTCGGGCAACATGCGGGTTGCCTCACATGCGGGTTGCCTCCTTGTCCTTAGCCTTCGGGTTCGGAAAAGGACTCTTTCATTTTGGCGAGCGCGGTGGTAGCCTTTCGGCTAATGGCTGAGTCTGGGATGACCAGGAATTGCATGCGGGTGAACGGTATTGTGGGCAGGACGTGGCACAAACAGGTGCAACCACGGCAACACGAGATGAAGCTCTGCGTAAGCGGATCAGCCGCGATGCGCCGGAAATCACGCGCCGCGCCCGCGAAGCCGTAGCCGTGGGATATGACAACGAAGCCCGTTTCCACACTTTGTCCGCGCAGATCATCGAGCCGTGGGCTCAAGCCCTTGACATCCCGTTGCTCGTCCGCCAGGAGCGTGACCTCGTGGTTACTCATCCGATCAAGATCAGATTGCTGATGCCAGCGTATAAACAACACCGATGAGCTATCCGTTCGAGACATGCATGGAGTGGCGCAAGTGGGTTGTGCCGGAACTGCTCCGCGAGCGGCCGGTACACCGCTGGTTCGTTTTCCCGCACAGCTTCACGGATGACATCGTCCGGGCATTGGCCCAGGAGTGGCGCCTCGGCGAGGACGACCGCATCCTCGACCCGTTTGCAGGGGCGGGGACGACCGTTCTTGCCGCCAAACAGATGGGCATTGCCGGTGTTGGTTTCGACCTCTCGCCTCTGGCCATACTGGCCAGCAAGGTCAAGGTTGCGGACCATAATCCTGAGTTGTTGAGGGGCTATTGGCTGAAGTTGCGTCGCCGCATCCGGGTCCGTAGAGCCAACGGCGAGGCGGACTCATACGCGGCACTTGTGCGCAAAGCGCTGCCGGACAAGAAGCTGGCCACGTTCCACGGCGCGAACGCTGCCATCGAAGAGCTTGGCGCTCCCGCGGAGACGCTAGCGTTCTTCAGGCTGGCCCTGCTTGCTCAGATCCCGAAGTTCAGCAACGCCGTACCAACCGGCGGCTGGCTAAGTTGGAGGGCCAACCGCCGACCGGCGGGCCGGTTGCCGAACGACCTCGCCGAGACTGTTCGCCTAATGCTAGCTGATGTGGAGGGTGCGCCCGGGCCGACAAAGAACAAGTGGCGTGCTCAACTGGCCGACGCCCGGCGCTTGCCCATAAAGGATGGAACCTGTTCCGCTGTTGTGACCTCGCCGCCGTATCCGAACCGACATGACTACACGAGGGTCTTCGGCATCGAGCTCATGTTCGGCTTCTTGGATTGGGATGGGACTCGCCACCTGCGGTACCAGACGCTTCACTCGCATCCGGAAGCAAAGCCGGACCGACCACCATCGGACGGGTATGAAGAACCAGTCTTTGTCACGCGAGCAATCCGCGAGGTTACGAAGCACGAAGAGCGGGAACGGATCGTTGCCATGTTGCACGGCTATTTCCTAGACCTCTTCTTGAGCCTCAAGGAAGTGGCCCGGGCGCTCAAGCCAGGTGGCCGAGCAGCCTTTGTGCTCGGCAACGCGCAGTACGACGGGGTCCCCATCGAGGTGGACAAGGCGACAGCCCGGATTGGCGAGCAGGCCGGGCTGGCATGCACCGAAATCCGGGTTGTCCGCGAACGCGGTAACAGCGCCCAGCAGATGAAGGTGCATGGCCGGAACCCCTCCCGCGAGAGTGTCATCATCTTCCGGAAGCCGGATGGTGTGCAAGCAGGGCAGGGGCTGCCGGGAGCGTGCCCGACTCGTGATTCCAGTCAAGGCAGGAACTGCCAGCCGTAGCGGACTTCGGTCGGGGCGCCGGGGGTTACGGGCGGCAGGGCGACCATCGGGAGCAGGTGCCCGATGCGCCCGACGATCTTGGCGGTCTGGTCGGCGGCCAGAAGCTTCTGCGAGAAGGTGTAGGCTTCGCCTTGGGTCGTCTGGCGGATGTCCTCTGAGACCTTGTACTCGAACCACGGCGGTGGGATCGTCAGCATCAGGTCGCGGGCCAACCGCAGGCATCCGGTCTGGATGCCGTTCTCTTTCCAGTCGATAGCGTGGCCGTGCTGGTCCACGTAGGCGCAGGCCACGACGGGGCCGTCGGCGGTCAGGACGGCGTTCGTCTCATCGACGGGCACCATGTCGCTGTCGAGCATCAGGAGGTACTGCGTCCGGTCCTCTTCTAGCCAGCGGCCGACCTCCATGTTGCGGGTGAGGTCCACGCGCGGAGTGAAGCACGAGTCCCGCACGGTAGCGCCGAGGTAGGTGAGTCGGCGCAGCCAGGCCGCCAGCGGGGCGTTGTCGTGTTCGCTGGCGTAACGGAACCGGACGACGGTCAACCAGTCGGGTCTCATGCGCAAGGTCCCTCCCACACGCCGCTCCACACGCCGCCGCCGGCGTGCCAGTTTCGGAAGTAACGCCGAACGTGGCCGTTGGCATCCGTCTCCACGGTCCGCACGATAGAGGTCCCGTCGGACGAGCCGTTCCCCGTCGTGCCCAGTCTCGCGCCCGGCCCGGTGTGGATGATGCTGGCGCCATCCAGGGCGTTGAGGTGGCCGTTCTTGTCGAACTGGATCGACCCGTCGCCGGTCTTGCCGATGTTCTCGCCGTACACGTTCTCGAAGTAGGCCCGTTCGGTCACGACGTTCGGGTCCGGCGAGTTGTGCTTGACGTTGCCGGCGTTGTCGAACGTCAGGCCGCCCGGCTCGTTCACGATCTTGACGGCCAGGCCGTCGGCATCCACGGTCATTCCGGCCTGCTCGTTCACGATGGCAAAGAGGCCGTTTGCGTCCACGTCGATGCCGCGGGTCGGATCGACGACGGCAAAGAGGCCGTCCTGGTCCACATCGACGCCGCCGGCCTGTTTGACCATCACCAGCATGTCGCCGTCGTTGGCGAAGCCGAGGCCGTGGTCGGGTTCGAGCTTGGCCGAGACGCCCTGGAGCTTGACCGTGATGCCCTCGGCCTCGTTCGGCAACACCTTGATGTCGCCGTCCTGGGCGAACTCAAGGCCGCCATTCTTCTGGCCATTCCCGTCTTCTTCGAGCTTCACGGTCACGCCATCATCGGTGACGGTGACGCCGGCGGTTTCGTCGGGCAGGACCTTGAGCTTTCCGTCATCGCCCTGAGCGTCGAACTCCAAGCCCGGATCGCTGTCGGCCAGCTCGACCGAGACCTTCGGTTCGTCCTTGGCCGGGTCGGCGTTCGGCTCGACGATGATGCCGGGGCCGCCGTCGATCTTCGTGCTCGTCGAGAGGAGTGCGCCTTCGGGGCCGGGGAACGCGATGACTTGGCCCGCGTAGGTTTCCTGGTTCTGGGCGCCGGGCACAGGCTCGAAGCCGTCGGCCAGCATGTAGCCGATGAAGTCGTTGACCTGGATCTTCTTGAACCCCACGCTGGCTGAGGCGGGCAGATTCGTGGCCTTGACGATATACACCCTCGACTCGTCTACCCAGGATTTGTCGGCGAAGGCGAAGTACCCGGTCACGTAAAGGATGAAGGGATGCACGGCCGGGTTGAACGGCACGTTGTACGCGCCGTAGACGCCGGTCACCTTGAGCGTGTGGACGGCGGCAGCCGGGTCCTGGGGCGAGACGTTCGAGATTCGGACGATGGCGTTGACCTCGCCGGTGCCGTCCTCGCCGTCGGGGGTCTCGCTCCACAGGATGAAGGCCGCCCCGCGCCGCTGGGTTTCCAGGCGGGCGCACTCCTCGCCCTCCGTAATGCAGATGTCCGCGTAGGGGCCGCCCGTCTCGTTCACGAACAGCCGCACGGGCGCGACGCCCTGGACCATCGCGCGGCCGATCTTGCCCTGGGCAATCGGTTCCAGGAGCACGGCGAAGCGCCCCAGGTCGCCCACGGTGGGCACGCGGGCCTTAAAGGCGAAGCGGAATTTGTACTCGTCGGCGTTGTCGTCGGGGCCATAGACGGGGGCATCGAGGACCACGATCTCAAAGAGGCCCCGGTCCGCCCCCGTGTCGTTGCGGACGAGCACGACGCTGGCGGGACGGCCGCCGCCCGAGCCGGACGCCGCGCCGCCGCTCTGCTGGCGCTGGAGGTAGTCCTTGGCGGCATCGACGAACGTGTTGAACGCCTGCGCCGGGATGCGGAGCTTCTCGCCGACCTGGACTTTCTTGAGCGCGTCGCCCATCACCCGATCCCCAGCCCGGCGAAGTTCCCGGAGTCATACACCCGCTCGACGAAGACGAACTTGGGTTTCTTGACGACGCTCTTGGCCCCGGAATCCTCGGCGTCCTCGTACTGGACCCACAGGTACTCCCAGCCCTTCTTGGCGATCCCGGTGGAACCGCCGATGGAAAGGTTCGTCATGTTCGGACTGGCGGCGAACCGGAAGGTGATTTCCCACACGCCGTCGCCCTGGCGCTGCGAACCCGACGCCCCCAGGAACAGGACCTCGCCCGCCTGGAACCCCTTGAACGTGCCGCTATTGGTCTTGCCCGTGAGCGAGTAGATCGCCGCCTTGTAGGCGTCCGTGACGACGCTCGCCTCGAAGTAGTGGGTCTCGGAGAAGTTGTAGACGGGCACGGTGACGTCACAGCCTTCGACCGAATCCTGCGTCACGCCGATCGCGCCCAGAAGGTCCGGCGGGGTCGCGCCGTCGCGGCCGTAGGAGGCGACGTGCTCCTTGGCCTGCGTGATGTGCATCTGGCCGCCGCCCGTGTCGAACTGGTAGGTCGCGGCGCCCGCCTGGCGGGGGGCGCTCGTCACGAGGCCGTACTGGACCGTCCCTTCCCACAGGGACCCGTCGCCGGCGGGCGCCACGGTCCAGTTCAGCCGCGCGAGGCCGCTATACGCGCCGGGCGAGCCGCCCTGGAGCGCCGTGAGCGCGGCCTGTTCGTCCGTGGTTCCTTGAACCAGGTACTTGAGCGTCGCGGTCGGCCGGTCGCCCTGGCCCACGTCGCGGCTATCGACCTTTTCGTCACACGTCACGGCCACGGCGGCTCTCCGTCAATTAAACGACAGGCCCAGGTCCTTGATGACCTGGGCGATCTTCTCAGTGTTCTTGGCGGTCTTTTCGCTGGCCTGGGCGATCCGGTCGCTGGCGCCGCCGGCCCCGAGGCCCGCCGCCTCCATCGCGTTGAAGGTGCCCCGGACGCCGATGGTGTGCTTCACAGCGTCGGGCAGCGTGGCGGCGGCGTCTTCAATGGACTTGCGGACGGCGCGGCTGTAGGTTTCCTGGCTGATCGTCCCGGCGTCGAGCATCCGCTTGTACCGGGCGATTTCATCGCGGGCCTTCTCTTCGGGCGTCCGCATGGACTCCGTGAGGTCCTCGCCCGCCTTCTTCGCGGTCGCGGCTTCCTGGGCCTTGCGAAGCTCGCCGAACGCGGCCTTGAGTTCGTCGGTCTTCTGCTTCGCCTCGTCGAACGAGATCGTACCCGCGCCGACGGCCTCGTAGATGGGCTTCAAGGCCCGCTCCTGCTCGGCGGCCAGGGCGTCCATCGTGCCCCGGATTTCGGCGACGCGGGTCTTGACGGCCTCCAGCGACTCGCCCATCGCCACGTCGAACTTCTGGCGCTTCTCGGCGAGGGCCTGTTCCTCTGTCACCTGGAGGATCGCCAGCTTCCAGTTGAGGAGCGACTTGGCGTGGTTCTCCGCCAGGCCCATGTGCCGGACCTCGTAGGCGATGAAGTCCTTCTCGGACATTGTGAGCTTCATGTACTGGTCCATCGCCTGGCCGAGGGCCGACTCGCCGCGCTCGATGAGGGCCTGCTGCTGGACGCCGAGCTTGCGCCGCTCGTCGGCGGCGATCAGCGAGAGCTTGAGCCCGAGGAGCTTCTCGGCCTGGTCCGCCGAGAGCCCCATCGCGTCCACCTCGACCTTGGCGAACTCCGCGGCCGAGAGCGTCGCCTTCTTCAGGGCGGTCTCGGTGTCGGCGATGGCCTTGATTCCGGTGTTGTACGCCTTGGCCTGGGCGGCGCGGTCCTTATCGGCTCGGGCCGTGGCGGCCGGGTCATAAGCGCCCTTCATGTCGTGGCCGAGCCACGTCATCACGAACTTGGCGGCTTCATCGGCGGCCGCGCCGAGTTCCTTGGTGATTTCGCCCAGGCCGAAGGGGAGTGACTCGGCGGCCTTCCGCATGCCGTCCATGTCGCCCCGGACAAGGGCGCTGAAGACATGCACGTCCGCCATCGCCACCTTGACGGCGGCAACCGCCGTGGCGAACTTCATCCCGGTGTCGAAGAGCTGCATCCCCCGGAATCCGCCGCGCAGGAACCCCGACTTCTCCTCGCCGCCGAGGGCCTGCGCTTCCGAGCCGCGCGTCAGGGGCACGCCGCCCTGGTTGTCGGCCACCCATCGGCGGAGGCGCGTCTGGGATTCCTCGAGGCGCCGCTTCAAGGGGGAATCGTCGGCCGTGATTTCGACATAGGCGCCGCCCATTCGGATGGCGGATTGGTCGGCCATGCTCTCTCCTTACGCCACGGCGGGCGCGGACACCGACGCCTGCCAGAACGTCGGGATGATCTTCTTCGCCGACGCCAGGGCCGGGGCCATGTACGGCCTGGGCGGGTAGGTCACGTTCTTGATGGCGTACATCGCGCCGTAGAGTTCCTCGTTGAGGCGGTTGGCCCGTGCGACCTGGGCGGGTGTCCGCAGGCGCGCATAGACTGCCACGGTCGAGGTGTCCTGGACCTGGATCTCGCCCCGGCCGTGCGGCGAATCGGCGAAGCGGGTGGTAGTCTTCGTCGTCAAGCGGATTTCACCGGGTTTGCCGAGCTTGCGGACGCGCCGGCGCTTGTTGCGGATGAGCCGCGCGCCCGTGAACCCGTGCTCGTGGATGCGCGGGGTGTCGCCGACCGCCCCGAGCGGGACAGGGCCCGCCACGACGTTCTTGTCGGCCGGCGAATAGGCGTAGTAGATGTGCCGCCTGAGCGCCCCGTTCTTGTGGGCGTAGGGCGGCACGCCGGGCGGCGAATGCTCGTTCGGGTCGGCGCGACGGAGCATGCTCCACTTCGCGGCGTTGACGATGTACCGGCCCGTGGCGATGAGGCCGCGGCTCGTGCGGCCGTCCACGAGGGCCTGCACGAGCTTTGTGGTGAAGAACCACTTCTTGACGGCGAAGTTGACGGCCACGTTACACCAGCGTCCCGGCGCAGGCCATGACAGGGGCCTCCGGCCGCTCGACCGCGGGGGCCGGGATGCTCTTGCACCCGGCCAGCACAAGGGAGAGGGCCAGGGCTGCGGCCAGGAGGGTCCGTGCGAGTTCATTCTTCATGGCTTCAGCTCCTCAAAGACGGCCTTGAACGACTTCCAGTCACCGACCGGGATCGCCCGGTCCCGCTCGGCCTTGGCGTAGGGGTCGAAGTCGGCGGCGGTGAACGGCCCGCGTTTCTTCGGGTCGCGGTTCACGTTGGCGATGAGCGCGAGGATCGACGAGGTGTGCGCCCACATCGCCCGGCCCCTGGCCTCGGCCATCATCACGAGGTCGCGGAGGGTGAGGTTGCCGGGGTCGATTCCGACGATGCCGGCGAGCTTCCAGACGAGGCCCCAGGCATCGACTGGATCGCCGCCGTGGCCTCCGCTATCGCCTTCTCCTGCTCCCCGATCTTGCGGATCATCCGCCCCAGCGCCCGGGCGCGCTGGGCACTCGGGAAAAAATCCAGGAGTTCCTTCATAAGCGCGGCGCTCCCGTCGTCGAGGGCCGCGCCGACCATTGCCGCGCCGAAGTCCTGGGCATTCACGCCCTTTGCGTCGGCGTCGGGCTTGAGGACGGCATAGAGCACGTCCGCCAGGAGGCACGGATCGTCTACGAGACGCGACAGGAGTTCCCCGTTGGCTACGTCCAGAAGGTCCACATTCAGGAGGTCGCGGACACGCTTGACGGCGTGGACATTGACCACGACGTTCCACGTGCGGTTGGCGGCGTCGGTGAACGGCTTCATGGGTATCTCCCCTTACGCTCCCGCAACCTTCTTCCAGAGCGGCTTGTTGGCGGAGTAGGTCGGCTTCATGGCCACGCTCACCATCATGGCGCCCTCGTTGCCTTCCTTCCGGTCGAACTTCGTGACCTGGCAGTCGGCCCACGGGCCTTCGGACCCCACGGTTGCGATGGGGCCGTCCATGACGGCCATCCCCAGGACGCTGTTGTTGATGAAGGCGTCCTTCACGGCCTCGCAACCCGTGTCGCTGGGGTTCCAGACCATCTCGAACTCGATGGTCAGGTCCTTGAGGCTCGTGACCGTGGCCTTCCACCCGCCGTTGGCGCGGGTCGTGGCGTCGGACTCGGTCTTCGTGATCGAGCAGTTCACGTCCTTGGCGTCCGTGAGTTCGACCCACGTCGGCGTGCTGCCGATGCCGTCGGCGCAGTAGTACACCTTGCCTTCGATCCCCAGCTTGAACGTGATCGTCGCGGCCATGACAGTGAGTCCTTTCGTTTGCGGGCGGCGGGGGTGCTACGGCGTCACGACGCCGGGATGCCCGGCTCGTTTCCGCCCGTCGCCGTGTCTGCGAAATCCTTCAACTTGCCGTAGAGCGTCGCCATGTCCGTGGCGTCCGTCGTGCCGAGCGCGGCCACGATGGCGGCCTTGCGGCCGGTGACGAGCGCCCGCATGGCCGCCAGGTTGCCCTTGACGCCGTTGGCCGTCATCAGCATCAGGTTCCGAAGCTGTGCGCACGCGGCGGCAATGTCGGTGTTCGGGTCGGCTGCAAGGGCCATCGCTTATCCTCCCGGTCAGTATTTGCTGTGGCCGCACCACCCGGCGCGGGCCACGGTGAACCCCTGGGCCTTCGCCAGGTCGATGAAGTGCCGGCACTCGCACTTTTCCACGAGGCAACCGTCGGCGCTGTGGTCAAAGAGGAACCACGGCAGCGGCAACGTGTCGGCCACCTTGCGGCTGAACCGCACCAGGCCCAGGTGGAGGTCATCCGGCCGGACCCACGCCGCCATGTCCGGCACCGGGTACATGCACCCCACGATGTCGGCCTCGGGGCCGAAGAACGCCATCGTCCGGGCCTCGGGCCGCATGTCGCGGTCCACGAAGATGAAGTGCTTGATGTTCGGCGGCGCCTTCTTACAGACCTCGCGGACGGCGAGGTTCCTCGCCGCCTCGACGCCGTAGACGCACTGCTGGAAGCACTGCTCCCTGGGGAACAGGCGCAGCCAGTCGGCCAGTTCCCACGGCAGGGAATGGTCGGGCCACGTGAGGGCCACCACCACGCACTCCTCGAACTTGACCGCCAGCTCGATGTCCACGGGGCGCTAACTCGCTTTCTTGACCTTGATGAGCTTGTAGACCACGGCGTAGGGCTGAAGGGGCGAGACGCCGTAGCCCGAGCCGCAAGTCCCGCTCCCCCCCGTGCTCCACGAGGCGCTCCCGCAGTTGAACGCGCAGTTGCCGTTCGTCGTGCAGGCGTAGTAGGTCATGCCGAAGCCGACGGCGCAGTACCCGTAGCTGTGCTGGTGCGAGGGCATCTGGTTGGCGTTGAGCACGCACGCCTCGCAACCGCCCAGGCACACGTTGTTCACACCGTCCATGCGGGGAAGGGCAACGTTGTTGACCGTGCCGGGGCCGGTGCAGGGGTCGCGGCCCACGGTCACGCGGCGCTTGAAGTTCGGAAGGAAGAAGTTCCCGCCCGAGTCAATTCCCCAGCGGTTTACCCCTCCGCCGCCGAACACGGTGTAGAGGTCCGCATACACCGACTGGTTGATCGCCGTGCCGTCGCACTCCATCCACTCGCCGGCGTCGGGCTTGTGCGTGGCGTCGAACGTCCCGGCCCAGTCGAGGATCGTCCCGACCGGAAGCTCCGTCATGCCGCTCGACCCACCGCCGCCCGCGTAGGGAGACATCACACGCCCCCTTCCCGGTCGGTGGACCCGACGAGCGTCACAAGGTCGTTGGCCGTGCCCTTCACCTGGATCAGCGAGAGGTCGATGCCGTGGAAGACATGCCATTCGCCAGCGACCCAGGGAATGTCGGTGAACCCCGGCCCCTTGAAGTTCACCACCCCCTTGTTCGACGGCGGGCAGGAGATTGTCACGGCGCCGAGTACGAGCTTCGTCGCCACGAGGGCCACGTAGTCGGCCGTCACCGTGATCTTCGCCATGTACGGAGTATTCATGGGCCTTACCTCACCACGCGGAACGTCAGCGTCAGAATGCTCGTGAACTGCCTGAGCGTGTTCATGTGCTCCTCCAGGAACCCGTGCTCGCACCCCGGCGCAAACGCGGCCGAGACGCACGCCGCGCCCGTGTAGGTCGCGGGCCGCCGGCCCCGGAAGAACTCCCCGATCGACTCGACGAGGCCGGCCAGAGGGTCGATGGTCGCGTTCGCCGCCGGATCGACCGCCTGCTGGACCGCCACGTCCACGAGGTAGTCCACCTGGTCCTGGGTCCGCGTCAGGAACTTCCGGGTGAACCCCCGCGGCGCGACCGTCACGTGAAGCGTCTTCATGTCCTCGCGGTCGTAGCGCGGCCACCAGGTCCGCACCGCCGTGAACGGCAGGGCGAACGTGTGGCCGTTCACCTCGGCCAGGACGGCATCCGCGATGGCGGCCAACTCGCTCAAGGCACGTCCTCCACCGTATCCACGAGGGCCGTATGGACCCGCAACGTCAGGCCGCCGGGGTCCGACGGGCGGAAGTGCTTCTCCTGGCCCGTCGCCACCGCCTCGTACACGTACTCCTTGCCGTCGCGGCTCTCCCGGATGCGGTCGCCGGCCAGCGGCAACGTCCGCACGCCGCCGAACACGAGGTCCACGGCCCGAACGAGGTAGTCCCGCCGCTCGACCTGCTCGACGGCGCCTTCGGCCGTCATCACCTGAAAGACCGTGCGGCCGATGGTTGCGCTCAGCGTGATGCTCGCCTCGCCCCGCTGGTACACGACCGGCTGGGAGGCGTGCGCGTGCCGCATGCCTTCCAGCCAGGTCGAGGCTTGGGCGAGAAGATCGGCCATGACGCTTACACCGTGGACAGGGTGGCGCCGTCGTTCGACACGACCGACCACCGCTTGTTCGTGCCGTTGACCTTGCCGACGAGCAGAACCGCGTCGCCCGCGTCATTGAGCGTGATCGTGTTGTTGCCGGTCTGGTTGACCGTGGTCGCGCAGGTGATGACGCAATCGCCGCCATCGGTCTTCATGCCGACGAGGAGTTGCTGGCCGACGAAGCTCGGCGCGGCAAGCGTCCGGGTCTCGGCCGCCGCGGTCACGATGTCCACGTGGCCGGAAGCGGTCACGGGGATGGCGCCGCTCGCTCCGGGGTCGGCGATGTTCGCGTTCAGCGGGTTCGTCGCGACGGTGATGCCGTCCAGGCGGACCCGGACGGTCGTGTCGGCGTCAACCGCCGCCAGGACCGTGCGGCCAAGCTGCTTGTTGCCGGTCGAGGTCGCGGTCGCCTGCTTCGCCGTGGCGTCCCAGTAGACGACCGTGCCGGCGGCGATGGCAGACCCTCCGCTCGTCGCCTTCGGGAAGTCGTAGATGCCCTCGACCGCCAGCGAACCGAGCCGGTTGGCCGCGATGTCGAGCTTCGCCACGCCCACGAGGTCGCCCTGGACCACCACGTCGCCCGCGGCCACGTCGGCGCCGGGGATGTAGTCCACCGATTCGTCGTCCTGAATGTATCGCACCAGAGCCATGTCTGTTTCTCCTTGGTTCCGCCGTTGCCCTTGCTCAGTTACTCAGTTCCTCAGTCACTTGCCGTTTACGCCGCGCCCTTGATGAACAGGGCGCCGCGCGGGTCCTGCATCCCGACGCCGAAATCCATGAAGCCGCGGAACTGGACGCCCAGCGTCGAGAAGTCGGCCTCGGCCCGCTCGACGGTCGGCTGTTCCATCCCGTTCACGAAGCCGACCTCGATGGCCGGCAGGATGTTCGGGTCGGCGAACAGGTACCAGCCCGTCGCCGAGTAGCCGGTGAAGCTCGCGTTCGAGAGGTACGCGGTGGACGCCACCGTGAACTTCCCGGCCATCTGGTTGTCCTGCGGCACGAGCGTAGACTTCGAGCCGGTCGTCGCGATGGACGCGATGAGCTGGCGGCTGGTCGTCAGGCGGTCCGCGTCCACCCGAAGCTGGGCGGGGACGCAGAGGATTCGCGGCTCGATCCCCAGGGGCCGGCCGTTCGGCTTCGTCTGCGTGAGGAAGGCCGTGTACGCCGCCACGAGGGCGTCGTGCGACAGAACCGTGTCGGCGCCGGTGAGGTAATTCTTGTTGCCGGCCGAGAAGAAGCTCGACGGGTTCGAGAGGATCAGCGTCCAGACGGCCTCGGCCAAAGCCTCGGCGCCGCCGATGCCGATCCGCCGCGGGATGTCCGTGAACGCCGACATATCGTCGTTCATAATCATCTGGCGGGTCAGGCTGAAGAGGATGCCCGCCGTGTCGGCCTGGATCGTGAACTTCTGTTCGCCCAGGGCGCCGTGGTGGAGCTTGCCGTCCGAGCCGACCTTCTGGAACTTCATGTCATCCGTCATGCGGTAACGGTTGTGGACCTTGAAGTCCTTGAGGCTGCCGACGCGGACGATCTGCCGCCAGGCGCTCTCGACGTAGAGGAACCCGTCGAGCAGCAGCTTGTTGGCGACGGGTGCGAGGATGCCCGGCAGGGAGAGCGTCGAGAAGGCGGCCTCGATGAACTCCGTGCCCTTGCCGGCCATGATGGGCAGTTCGCGGCCTTCGGCGCGGGCCACGAGACGGAAGAAGTCCTGGATGCCGATGCCGCGGAACTTGGCGGCGGCGTCGAGGGCCTTCTCGCCGAAGTCCTTGAGCATGCGGCCTTCGTCCATCCGGGCGTTCATGCAGGCGGTGGCCATGAGCATCTGCCGCGACAGGTCCACGCCACCCGAGATGATGGCCGGCGCCTTCGGGCGTTCGGCCCGGAGCACCTCCAGCTCGGTGCGGGTGGGGTCCCAGCCTTCCTCGATGGCCTTGGCCTCGATGTCGGCGTGCTTGCTGGCGCAGATCCGGCGAACCCCGCCGATGCGCTTCGTCTCGGCGACCTGGGCCTCGCGGACCTCCTTGACCACATCGGCGGCCGTCGGCGCGGTTGCGGTGACGACCGCGGGGGTCTCGGGCGGCTTCTGGCTGGCGTCGAACGCCGCCTTGAGGGAGGTGCTTTGCTGCTCGGTGAGGTCGTCGGCCTTGAAGCCTTGCGCCTCAACCCATTCCTTGAACTTGGGGTCCATCGTATGCGCTCCTTGACTGGCGGCCTTGGCCGCGACCTGGACTTCCGTGCTCTCGTCGGCGCCAATGGCGACGAAACTGGTTTCTCGAAGGGTGCCCTTGCGAACAATGAGACAGGGGCCGGTGACGGTCTGGCCGTTGACCTGGGCCTTGGCATCCTCGGCGACGGATTCGAGCTTGGTGATGCCCACGCCCACCGAAGCCTGGAGGGTCATGCCGTCCTTGGCCTGATCGGCAACCATGCGGCCGGCGTCGGTCGAACGGGTCAGAACGCCGTCGATGCAGAGGCGGTGGTTGTCTACGCGGGGGGTGCCCTGCCCGGCCCGTGAAGCCATCCGGTTGTCGTGGTCGACCAGCATCGGCATCTTGGCCCGCAGGTTCAGGCCGGCGAGGTCGATGGCGACGGGACGGAACCACCCGGCGAGCTGCATGAGGCCGCCGGTGTAGGCGACCATGCTGAAGCGCGGCGGCGCATCGGCCGGGGCGCCGGGGGCGGCGGCCTGAATGTCAACCGGAGCGGCCAGGGTCAGCGTCTCGGGATGCTCGGCGGCGGCCTGGATCGTGCGGGTGCGGGGCATCAGAGGTCCTCCGTCTCGTCCACGGGCGGCGGCTCGCTGTCATCTGGGGGCTCGCCATCATCCGCGGGGACCGGGGCCGGCGCCGGGGCGGGAGCGGCTGGCGTGCCAGGGGCCTGGCCGAGGGGCGCGGCCACGGCGGGCGTCACGCCGAGTTGCTTGCACAGGGCGATCTCCTTGGCCCGCTGACGGATTTCGGGCTCCCAGTCTTTGCCCTGCCGGGCGTACTCGGCGGCCAGGGTGGTGGTATTCGAGGCCAGGCGGGTCTGTTGGGCGGTCGCCTCCTTGGCGGGGTCAACGTGCTCGTGCCCATCCCAGAACCACTGGTGTGGGTACTCGGCCATCGTCCGGGCCGGGAGGGGCAGAAGGTCGGAGACCAGGATGGCTTCGTCCATCCAGGCCGAGAAGATGCGGTCGAGGACCACGTCGGCGGCGCTCTGCTGGTCGACGCGAATCTGGCGGTAATAGGTCTGGTGGTCGAGGCGGCCGGACGCATAGTTGTAGGCGGACGAGTTGCCGCGGGCCACGTTCGACGGCACGTTCAGGCAGCGGGCGATCTCATCCAGAATCTCGCCCTTGAATTCCCTGTAAGTGGTGGCGGGCTGCTCGGCCTTGATCTGGCCCGGTTCCCAGCCTTCGGGGAGCGTCGTCATCATGCGGCGTTCAAGTTCGATGGTGTCCATCGGCTCGACAGCTTCGGCTTCGCCGTCGGCCGGGGCCTTCGTGTAGAGGACGATGGCGAAGTCGGCGGCGGCCTCGGCGGCGTCCAGCACGGCCAGGGTGAAACGCCGCAGTTGGGCGAAGAGGGGCAGCGCCGGCGTCAGCTCGGGGATGCCGCGGTGCTGGCCGGGGCGGTCCTGGCGGAACCAGTGGACGACGTCCTTGGCCGGGATTTTGTCGTATTCCCAGGGGAACCCGATCGTGCCGGTGAAATAGGCGTAGTTCCCCGGGTGGATGCGGAGGACGTGGTACTCGACGGGGTTCCCCGCTTTGTCGAAAACGATGCCGTCGACGGAGGGCACGGTCAGCAGGGTTACGTCGGTAAACGTCACCTGGTCGGCCTCGATCAGGCGGAGGTCAAGCTTGACGGGCGAGGCCAGGCCGGGGTTCGAGGTCAGGATTCCGAAGGCCTCGCCATCCTGAACGCGGGCGGCCCGCATGGTGCGGAGCTTTTCGGCCAGGCGGACCTCGCGAGCCCAGCGGGAGAACTGCCGCTCGACCTTCCGGTTAACGTCGGCGTTGGGGGTCTGCATCTGGAGGCGCGGGCCGGTGCCGACCACGTCGTTGGCGATGGTCAGCACGAGGCCGCGGGCATAGGTGTTGTTGGCAACCTCATAGCGGGCGCGGTTGCGAAGGATGTAGCGGACGCCGGGATTGCTGGCGGCGTCGGCCGACAGGCCGTCCGACATGCCCCAGTGGCGGCGGTTGTCGTCGGTGGTCTGGGCAGCGTCGAACCGGGCGCTCAGGCGGCGGGGTCGCGGCGTCCGGTCGGAGAGCATCATGGGCGGCGGAGCGGCGGAGGCGACGGCGCGCATCGCGCTCTCCAGCTCGGGATCGTCCTGGCGGCCACGGTTGCCCCGGAGCGTCACGCGGGCCGTCAGGCGGGACTTCGGGCGGCCGGGGGCGCGACGGGGCGACTTGGTGTTTCGCTTGGACACTAGACGGCCCCTGGGGCGGCGAGCTTCGAGAATCGGATGCCGCGACTCTTCGTGGCGACGGCCTTCTTGCCGCAGACGTACTTGTCGGCCTCGATCTGTTGGGCGAGGTCGTGCTGGCTCATGCTGCCGGAGTCGCCCGAGGCAGACTTCGGCCCCTGGGCGTTCGTCCGGATGGCATCCGTCAGTTCGTCGGCCACTCGCGTTACTCCTGGCAACCCAGCCGGGCAACGGCCAAAAGAAAAGGCCCGTGGAGTCGTGGCTCCACGAAGCCTTGATCTTCAGGACTCCGCGTCGGGGATCAGCCGCCGCGTCGTCACCCAGCCGGGTTGTCGATGCCTGCCTCCTATCTATTTCATACCCAGCGAAAAGAGCTACGCAGACGGAAACTCTCACGATTCGGCAACGTTGTTACACCGGTGGAATACCTCGCTTGCGGAGGCACAGTCGCCGCAACGCTTGTGAACATTGCGGCTCGGCAGGAGCCGAATCCTGGGCATCATCCGCTCTGAGGCGTAAAGCCGATCCCGAAGCACCCTACGGCAATCTCTCGTCTGCCTCCGTGATGAAGAACGTCCCCTTGCGGCCGTCGATGACAACCACGAGATGCTGAAGGCCGTTCGTCCCAAGTATGTTGGGAAGGTCAGGCCTGCCATAAGATACGTGAACGTTGCAGGCGACGACGCTTGGGAGGCCCGGAATCTGGACAGAGACCTCTGCTAGGCCCATGACCATCTGCTCCCCGGAGACCGTCCGAATGAGTCTTTCGCCTCGCAAACCCAGTCCTATGGATTCCGCGACTTGCCGCGAGATCATCGACACCGTCGCTCCGGTATCTAGCAGGGCCTTCACGTTGGCCCTCCTCCCCGTGAAGGGGTTCGCGACAACAAGATCGACCGCTAATCCGTTGTCGGAGTCAATCTTTCCTTCATATCTCTTTCCTTTGAATGGATACCGAACTACGGGGACCTCGCGTGCGACAACCGGCGCAACAACAGCTCGCCCCCTCTTCCCAATGCCTAGATGTTTGTTGATATCAAGGAGAACCTCGTGCATTGTTCGGTAGCGCTTCCCGGGATCTTTTGCGAGACATTTCATCACTACTCCATCGAGCCACGGTGGCACGTTCGGCCGACCCGCGCTGGGGGGGACAGGTGCGTTCTGATTCGGATTCCCGTGCCAATAGACAGAGCCGTCTGCTTGCTTCGGCATAGTTCTGGCCAAGCAGCGGTACATCGTTACGCCCATCGCATAAATATCTACTTGTGGCGTGATGGTGCCACTTTGGACGTACTCTGGGGCTAGGTGAAGGTTGTACCCAAGTGAGCCGCTAGTGATGCGCGGCAGGTCGACCAACGACGCTATGCCAAAGTCCACGATTCTTGGCCTGCCGTACGATTCGAGAATGATATTTGCGGGCTTTATGTCGCGGTGAAAGACGTGGCACTTGTGAGCCGTCCTCAGGGCAAGGGCGACGCGCTTGAAGACGAGAATCAAATGCTTGGGGGCCAGCAGCGGGCTGTCGACAAAGACGAGCTTCTCCAGGTCCTCCCCGTCCACGAACTCCATTGTCAGGAAGTAGCCCTCGGCTGTCTGTCGGAGGTCTATCGGCTTGACAACGTATGGTGATTGGATTCTCCGCAGGCTCAGCAGTTCTCTTCGCGCCCTCTCAAGCATCTCTGGGCTTGCTGCAGCTCCAGGAAGGAGTTTTAGCGCTTGCACTTCCTGTGTAAGAGTTTGACGAACCTTATAGACCTCACCAAAGGCGCCGGCACCCTTGAACTCGATGATCTGATACGCGTCAAAGCTGGAGTTGATCGTCAAGAGCATGTTCTGCCCCCACCACGAGACAGCCGAACGACTAGAGTGAGCCGCCTCGGGCTAGCCGCAGGGTCTTGCGGCGCGGCTCTCCACGTCGGTTGTCGCCCACTGCCGCACCGGCATAGATTACCCTCATGAAGGGCAGAACACAAGAGCAGTTTGGCTAGCCGCCCACTCGGGCCAACGATGGGCTTATGTGTGTCCGCGAGAGCAAACGCCCGCGCTAGGATCGCGCGGGCGCATGGGAAGAACGGCGGAAGGACTACTGCTGCGTACCCAACCCGAACAGGCCCCGGTCGGTCTTGCGGAACCGGGCGTCCTTGCCCTTCTTGGCGATCTCGCGGATGATGGCAGCGTAGATGGTGGCCGCGGGCGTCTTGCCGTCCGTCTTCCAGTACCCCTTGGCCAGCATCGCTTCGACCATCTCCTTGCACTTCATGGGCTTCCCCGCCTCGGCCAGGACCTTGGCGGCGGCGTCCAGGCCGCTCATGCCCTTCTTGCCGTCGCCGCCCTTGGCGGCCTTGGGGGCCTTCTTGCCGCCCTTGGCATCCTTGGCCGCGGCGGCGTCTGATCGCGGCCCGTGGGCCAACGTCGTGGCCCCGGCCGTCGCCGGGGCGTCGTCCTTCGGCGTCTTGGCGGCGTGGGCGGCCTTCATGGCGGTGTCCACGGCCTCGGCCTTCGTCACGGTCTTGGCTTCGGCCGCCTTGCGGCCGCGG